>Ga0247831_1001950_pt1 | contig 35770 bp, 19 predicted proteins | sample LaCruzMarch2015__9_FD_192406 | JGI IMG/M metagenome (GOLD analysis project Ga0247831, IMG submission 192406) | Freshwater microbial communities from meromictic Lake La Cruz, Castile-La Mancha, Spain - LaCruzMarch2015_1m | ecosystem: Environmental > Aquatic > Freshwater > Lake | place: Spain...
GATTTGAATGGAAGTGCCATTACAAACGGGTCGGCGATCGAATCGGAGGCGCGCAATGGGCATACTTTAATGCTATCTACCGAAAACCGCAGCGTAAAAACGGGCGAAACTTTTACCCTGCGTCTCTCGGCCGCAGAACGCGTACAAGCCTATCAGTTTACCCTCCATTTCCAAAACCTGAGCCTTCTAAATGTCCAGCCGCTTTCCAGGGACATGGATTTAGGCAATTTTGGTATTTTTGAACATGCGCTCACCACGTCTTATAATGGCGTTGAAACGGGCGCCTTCGAACTGACTTTCCGCGCGCAGGCCGACGGTCAAATCAGCGATTTCCTGTATTTATCTGATGAAATTACGCCAAGTGCCGCTTACCAGCAGGATCAACGCATGGAAATCGGATTGCAATTTAATGGACCAATTGCAGGCACAACAGCGGATTTTGATTTTACGTTGTATCAAAACCAGCCCAATCCATTTAATGCGCAAACTAAAATCGGGTTTTTCTTGCCCGCCTTCGCTGGTGCCTCGGCGGATGAACCCGCCAAAGCACCAGCGCAAACTGAAGCACAATTGGTGACCCTGAAAATTTTCGATTTAATAGGCAATCTCATCTACACCCAACAAGCGCAGTTTCAACCAGGGTACCAGCAATTTATCCTGAACAGCGCCGATTTGCCCATCAACAACACGGCGCTACTGTTGTATCAAGTGGAAACCGTTTTTGGCAGTTACACGAAAAAAATGTTGGTGCTAAAATAACGTTCGAAAAAAGAACTTGACTACTTGGCAACTTGTTTGTGCTTTTGTTCAAAAACTTACCCATGCGCACCTACACGATTGATGATTTTAAGGCAAATCTATCCAAAATACTCGATTGGGTCCGGGAAGGTGAATCCATTGCCTTGGCTTACGGTCAAAAAAAGGAAATCTTTGCCTATTTGGTAGCGTGTAACACGCAAGCCCCTAAAAAACGGGAACTCGGGTTACTGGCCAACAAGGCAAAGATTTCTTTTCAGGATGATTTTAAAATGACGGAATCGGAATTGTTCTATCTATAACCGAAAGCAGCCCATGGAAAAACAATCCCCCAAAGAATACCCTGTTGCGAACAAGAAACGCGATATTTGCCGCTCGAAAATGAAGCAACATGGCTGCAAAGAGCAAATCCAATCCAAAACAAACGCCAAAACCGGCTACTACCTCCAAACAGGTTGCCAAACAACCCGTTAACGCGGCACGCCCACCACGCGTAAAAACAGCACCCCTCACCCAAACCTTCACCAAAGGATATTGGCGCAACCACTGGCTACCTTCCCTGATCCTGGTAGGTCTGGCCTTTGTTTTGTATGGGGCATCCATCCAATACGGGTACATCCTCGACGATGAAATGGTCGTTTTGAAAAATGCTTTTGTGCAAAAAGGATTTGCTGGCTGGAGCGATATTTTTGGAGCCGATAGTTTTATGGGCTATTTCCAAGATAAAAAGAAATTGTTTTTGCTCGAAGGTGGACGTTATCGGCCTCTGTCTTTGGCAACATTTGCGGCCGAAATCGGCATTTGGGGCGCGAAAAACCCGAATTTACCCCATATCAGTCATTTTATCAATATTCTGCTATATGGCTTGACGGGCGCTTTGTTTTACCGGGTGTTGGCGGGTTTGTTTCCTTTGACTGAAACAGGTCGTTGGTACACCAGTGTAGCATTTTTTGGGGCTTTGTTGTTTGTAATGCACCCACTACACTCCGAATGTGTGGCCAATATCAAAGGCCGCGATGAAATTTTGGCCCTCCTGGGCTGCCTTGGAGCCGTATATGCCACCCTAAAATATTTCGATTCTAACCGCATTGGCTGGCTGTTTTTGTCTGCGTTTTGCTTGTTATTGGGTATGTTGTCCAAAGAAAATGCACTCACCTTCCTGTTTGTAGTACCCCTCACGGTATGGGCCTTCACCAGCGTGCCACTTTCCCGCATCGGCGCAGCAACCATTCCGCTGTTTATTGCCGTGGTAATATTTGTATTGGTGCGCTTCAACGCCCTCGGCTTTATGCTCGACCATGGTAAAGCGGTGACCGATTTGATGAACGATCCGTTTTTGGATATGAACTTGGGTCAAAAATTGGCCACTATTTTCCTGACCCTGGGTTGGTATATCAAGTTGCTGTTTGTTCCATATCCGCTCACGCACGATTATTATCCGTACCATGTGCCCAAGGTGGGTTGGACCGATTGGCGCGCCATTGCTTCCCTGGTTTTGTACTTGGGCATGGGTGTTTGGGCGGTGCTTAACATTGGAAAAAAACGCGTGATGGCCTACAGCATTTTGTGCTGGATTGCAACCCTCAGCATCGTATCCAATATTTTTGTTTCGGTGGGTTCCTTCATGAACGAACGTTTTGCCTACATGCCTTCCATCGCATTTTGCCTGGCATTTGGTTGGTTTTTTGCCTATAAATTGCCCGATTGGATCAAAGAAACACGCCAAAGCTTCAACTTTATCGGGGCGATCGCGGTGCTTTCAATTTGTGGTATTTTTGCGGGTATCACCATGAACCGGGTTCCAGATTGGAAAGATGCGATGTCGCTCAATATCGCGGCCGTAAATGTTTCTACCAACAGCGCAAGGGCACATTCCTTTTACGTGACCTCGCTGTACACCGATCGTTTTTTGAAAGAAAAGGATAATATGGTGAAAAAAGCGCTGATTGATACCATGGACTACCACCTCAAGCGGGCGCTGGAAATCAATCCGAATTACGCATCGGCACTCGTAATGCGCTCGGCAGTGGCTGCGGCTCAATTTGAACAGGATCGGCAGTTAGACAAGTTTTTCCACGAAATAGAATTCATTGCAAATAAGATCCCGTACAACACCAATTTCCGCGATTTCCTGGATCAATACATGAAATACCTGGATGGGTCAAATTCTGACAAATATGTATCATTTTGTCATAGAATGGGTTATGATTTTTACTGGAAAGAAAAGCAAGATCCAACGACTGCTTTACATTTCCTGGAATTTGGTCTGAACCGGCAAACGGAAGATCCCCGCATTTTACAAGCCATGGCTGAAATTTACCGTACTACCGGCAATGAAGCCAAAGCAGCCGAAATGAAGGCCCGCTTCGAGGCACAACAATAAGTTAAAAAATTGGTTTGTCTTCGTGGCTGATACGCGCATAGGCGAAAAACCGGCATTAAATGCCCGTTTTTCGCCTCAAATCATTCAATTTTTATCAATCCTGGCACACGTTTATGAAAGTTACCGACCATTTTAAAACGGCGAATAAAAATACCCTGGTTTCGTTCGAAGTATTACCTCCGCTGAAAGGCGGCAGCATGCAATCGATTTTTAAAACCCTCGATGGTTTGATGGAATTCAAGCCGCCGTTTATTGATGTAACCTACCACCGCGAAGAATTTATTTACAACAAACGTCCTTCCGGGTATTATGAAAAAACAGCCATTCGCAAACGTCCGGGCACCGTGGGCATTTGCGCAGCACTCATGCACCGCTACGGCGTAGATGCAGTGCCGCACCTGATTTGTGGCGGATTTACGGCCGAAGAAACGGAAAATGCGCTCATTGACCTGAATTTTTTGGGCATCAACAATGTGCTTGCCTTGCGCGGCGATGCGCGTCAGTTTGAAGACAAATTTATGCCTGAGGAACACGGCCATAAATACGCCCTCGACCTGGTGCATCAAATTGCCGATATGAACCAGGGCCGCTACCTCGATCCCAATATCCTCAACGGGGAAAAAACCGATTTTTGCATTGGTATTGCGGGTTACCCGGAAAAGCACTTTGAAGCGCCCAATTTGAACAGCGATTTGCAATACACGAAAGATAAAGTGGACGCTGGCGCAGAATATATCGTCACCCAGATGTTTTTTGATAACAGCCACTATTTCAATTATGTAGCGGCATGCAAAGAGGCGGGCATCCATGTACCCATCGTACCCGGATTGAAGCCGCTTACCAAAAAATACCAGTTGAGCTCGATTCCACGCAAATTCTTCATCAACTTTCCGGAAGACCTGGTGAAGGAAGTTATGAAAGCGGAAGATGATGCGGCTGTGCGCCAAATTGGCATCGAATGGTGCATCCAACAATCCCTGGAACTCAAAGCGGCGGGGGTGCCTTGCTTGCACTACTACACCATGGGCGATGTGTTAACCAGCAAAGCGATTGCCGAAGCTGTGATATAGTGCGATGCTAGGTTTGGGGCTAAATGATTTAAAATCAGCGCACCGCATGACCATACATGCTGCCTTGGAGGCGGCACCTTGTATAGTTTAACGTGTTTTAATCCAATTTTACCGCACTTCTGTCGTTTCATCCCTTATGCGATTCGAAAATCCTGACCTATTACAATTATTGTTGATCCTGCTGTTTCAGGCGGTCCTGTTGTGGATGTATTGGCGTTGGCGTACGCGCACCTTGCGTCGCCTGGGTTCGCCAGCCCTCGAACAGCGCTTGCTCATGGGGTTCTCGGCACCGCGTTTTTGGATAAAAAACAGCCTTTTTGCCTGCTCTTTGGCGCTTTTGGTAATGGCTTTGGCCAATCCACAAAAAGCGGTGGAGGTTGCGCCGCCCGAACGCGCCAGTTCGGATATTCTCCTTGCCCTCGATATTTCGAACAGCATGTTGGCTGCCGACGTGCAGGGAAGTAGGTTAAAACAATCCAAGGAATTTACCACCAATTTGATCAAAGCCCTGGACGGGGAGCGGATGGGTTTGCTTTTTTTTGCAGGTGCCGCCTTCCCGCAAACGCCGATGAGTTCCGATTACGAATCGATGCTCATGTTTGTGCAAACCGCCCAACCCAATTTTATCACCGACCAAGGCACGGATATTAAATCGGCGCTTGAACTCGGTAGTCGCATGTTTACCAAAACCGATGGGGGCGGACATGCGATGATCCTGATCAGCGACGGCGAAAACCACGAAGCCGCCGCCATGGAAGCTGCAGCACAAGCAGCGGCGGATGGTATGAAATTATTTACCGTACAAGTTGGTACCCCCAGTGGCACTACGATTCCAGCCGAAACGGGCGGTTTTCGAAAAGATTATACTGGCCAATTGATTCGAACGGCCTCGAACGAACCGTTCTTACAGTCCTTGGCCAAAGCAGGTGGCGGCAAATCGTTCCGGTTGAGCGATGGCGCATCGGCTATTCGGGGCATTCAGGCAGAAATTGCCCAGTTGGCCAAAACAGTGGTAAAAGAAAAAACACGCACCATTTATGTAAGCTATTATCAATGGTTGTTGCTTCCAATTTTACTTTTATTAATGGGAGAACAGCTGCTTTGGTGGCGTAAAAAGGTATAATTCGATGAAAAAAAATTGTTTTAGCCGCTTTATTGTATTTTTAGTTGGAATAAGCAGCCTGTCTGCCCAAACGCACCTGGAAATGCGCAAGGCCGAAAAACTATACGATCAAAATGCCTTTGGCAAAGCAGAAATAGCCTATCGCAAAGCAGGAGGTGCCACCGCAACGTTTAATGCAGGTAATGCCGCTTACCGCCAGGGCAATTTCAATGAAGCCATGCTGCTGTTCAAAAGTGCGGCACAAGGACAATCCCAGATACCCGATCGTGCCAATGCGTTGTATAACCTGGGCAATGCACTGTTGCAATTGGGTCAATATGATGAAGCCATAGAGGCTTACGAAAAAAGCCTCCGTTTGGTGCCCAACGCCTACGATGCCAAGAAAAACCTGCAAATTGCCAAAAATATAAAGCAGGATTTGCAAGAACCGCCCCCGCAGCCACCCCCTCCGCCGCCCCCGCCGCCCGTAGAAAGGCCTCGGAAAGACTACCTCGATCAGGCAGATCCAAACAGAAAAAAAGGCAAACAAGCCCTGCCTTTAACTGCCGAAGCGGCCCGCCAAATGCTGGCCAACAGTGTACAACAGCAAGAAGCACAAAATGCCCTGGAGTACCGGGCACTCGCGCCCGCGACCCGGCCTTCTAACGTGAAAAAGGACTGGTAGTGGCCTAGTAGGCGTTTTCGTGCATTAGTGTTTCAATTTCCTCCACCTCAATCGGGATTTGGGCAAAAAGATCAATAGGGCCATGGTCGGTGATCAGGATATTGTTTTCCAAACGAATGCCAAGGTTTTCTTCCGGAATATAAATACCTGGTTCACAAGTAAATACCATGCCTGCGCGGAAAGGTTCATATCGGAGGCATACATCATGCACATCAAGCCCTAAGTGGTGGCTCGTTCCGTGCATGAAATATTTTTTGTAGGCCATTTTATCTTTATCCTGCTGCGCTACGTCTTCTTTGCTGATGAGGCCGAGGCCCAGCAAGGCACTTTCCATCACTTTACCCACTTCCTTTTGGTATTCATCGAGGGTGTTTCCTGGAACCAGCATGGCGCGGGCTTCCTGCAACACTTGTAGCACCGCGTTGTAAACGTCTTTTTGGCGCGGCGTGAATTGGCCGTTTACCGGAATAGACCGGGTTAGGTCGGCTGCATAATTGGCGTATTCGCTGCCAAAATCCATCAAAAGCACATCGCCGTCCATGCATAGACGGTTGTTTTCCGTGTAATGCAGCACACAAGCACTTTTACCCGAAGCAATAATGGGAGAATAGGCATGGTCGGTGCAGCGGTTGCGGATAAACTCATGGATAATTTCGGCCTCCACTTCATATTCCCAAACGCCTGGTTTTACAAAATCGAGCACCCGGCGGAACGCTTTGCCCGTAATATCCACACTGTGCTGAATCAGATCCACTTCATGCTGGCTTTTTACCATTTGTAATTTTTTCAAAATGGGGGCCGAGCGATGCAATTGGTGTGCGGGGTAGCGTTGTTGAAGCGTACGGGCATAGCGTACATCGCGGCTTTCCACGGGCGTAATAAAGCGGTCATTTTCGTTCAAATTGAGGTAAATGCCCTCCGAAAGCAACAAAAGTTCGTGCAAAATCACTTCGGCTTCATCCAAAAAAAGCACCCGTTCAATACCAGAGGCCGCTTTAGCCTCCGCTTTGGTGTATTTATGGCCTTCCCACACGGCAATATGCTCGTTGGTACGCTTGATGAGAAGTAATTCTTTAAATCCCTCGCGCTGACAATCGGGGTATAGCACAAGCATCGATTCTTCCTGATCGATGCCACAGAGGTAAAAAAGTCCTGTATTTTGACGAAACGGGAAAAATTGATCGCCCGAACGCGGCATCTGATCATTGGAGTTAAAAACAGCAATGGTATTGGGCTTCATTTCCCGCACAAAGCGTTTGCGGTTGAGTTGAAACAACTCAGTAGGTAGGGCTGTATATTTCATTTTAGGTACAAATAGCGTGTCGCAACAAGAATGGGTTGAATAGCAGACGGGTTGAATGCCGGTAAAGGTTGGCAAAACCACGCCCAAAGAAAGGTGAGATTTATTTAAAAATACAAATGCTGCGCGTTAAAATCGGCGAAATAGACAGGCATTGGCATAAAAGCAGATTTTTCGGCAATAAAACGTGTTATAAAAAGGGGAGAGAGCGCAAATGAAAAAGTTTTTGCAGGCGGTCAATTCAAGGCGTTTGAAAAATACTATTTTTGGCCCGGTTTTCAGCGGATCTTGTTCCAGCTAAACCTGACATCATTTTTCAACGCGTTTATCCACCACGTATTATGAATTTTCCTGCTGATTGCAAATACACCAAAGAACATGAATGGGTTCGCTTAGGCGACAACAACACCGCAACGGTTGGTATTACTGATTTTGCACAAAGCGAGCTGGGCGAATTAGTGTACTTAGAAGTTGAAACTGTGGGTAAAGTGGTGGCGCAAGATGCCGTGTTTGGTACGGCAGAGGCTGTAAAAACCACCTCAGATTTATTTATGCCCGTTACTGGCAAAGTTCTTGAATTCAACACGATCCTTACAGACGATCCGTCTTTGATCAATTCCGACGCTTATGGCGCGGGCTGGATTATAAAAATTGAAGTTTCCAATCCGGCAGAATTGGAGCATCTGATGGATGCTGCTGCTTACCAGGCATTGGTAGGGTAATACCCCATCGTTCATCAAAATACGTAAGTCTTTTATTTCATATTGGCGCAAGTTCTTGTATCAATATGGAAAAGCATCGAATATTAATCGTTGAAGATGAGCCAATTATCGCAGCCGACTTAGAAGATCGGCTGATCGAAATGGGATGTCATGTGCTGCCCTCTTGCAGCAATGGAGAATCGGCTTTGTTGAGTTTTGAACAAACCAAGGTTGATTTAGTGTTGATGGATATTCAATTGGAAGGAAAATTGGATGGCATAGAAACGGCCAAGCAGATGCTAGCCCTTGCCCCTGTAACCATTATTTACCTGACCAGTAATGCCGACGAAACGCATTTCGAACGCGCCAGGCCTACAGCGCCCGCTGCTTTTTTGTCCAAACCGTTTCGTGGGAAAGATTTAAAATATGCCATTGAGTTGGCCTTGAGTCGGGTGCCCAAACCTGCGTTGGCAAAACCAGAAAATACCCAGGTCTCGCATATTTTGAACGATCGTCTGTTTGTAAAAGTAAAAGATCGATCCGTTCGGATCTTCTTATCCGATATTTTATGGGTGGAAGCTGATAATTACTATTGTAAAATTGTCACACCGCAAGCCTCCCACCTGATTGGACAAACCCTCAAACAATTAGAGGCAATTCTCCTTGAATTGCCAGAATTTATGCGGGTACACCGATCTTTCCTGGTAAACCTGACAAAGATAGAAGCCATTGGAGACGGGGTGTTATTTATCCAAAAGTCCCAGATTCCAGTGAGTAAAAGTGCACGGGAAGAATTGAATATCAAACTGCAAAGAATATGAAAAAATATGTTTTATGCATCCTGTTGGGATTTCTTCAAGTCGCATTTGTAAACGCCCAGCAGCAGGAGCCGCTGGATACCCTTTATGCGCGTGCTGTGCGCCTTTCGGCAACCGGTGAGATAAAAGAAGCGACCCGCTTGCTTTTGGAGGTAGAAAAAGTGGCTGAACGCGAGAAAAACGAGCGAATTTTATGTAAAGTCCACTTGGCAAAGGCCAAAATTGGATTGATTAGTGAAAACAATGCGGCTGTTGAAGATGCCATCAAGTATGCCACGCTGCATTGCAGTACTTGTAATGATTCAGCAGGCCTTGCCCGAATTTATCTGATTAAAGGGGTGATGGGCATGAAGTACGAGCAACTTGATTCGGCGGTGTTTTGGATTAAAAAGAGCGCTCAGGCGTATGCAAATTTACAGGATACCATCTCTGCCGCGAATGCCAAAGCCAAATTGGGAAATGTGTTGGAACGCATGGGGAAGTACAAGGAGGCCCAACCTTATTATTTAGAATTTTATGAAGCAGTTAAAAATGGTACGGACCCAAGGGCTTATTTAACAAGTAATATTTATTTGACGGGTAATTATCATTATTTGGGAAATGCAGAGCGGGCAACATTTCATAACAAACTTTTTAAAGAGCTGGCAACCGAGCTACATGCTAATTATGAATATGCAGAGTCGCTGCGGTACGAAGCCCTCATTTCAGAACTAAAAGGGGATTATGAAACAGCATATAGAGCAGCGATGAATTTTGCCAATTATTACGTAGATACGTTGTTAAGCGAACAGATATTGAAACAAAGCGAGGATTTTAAGGCCCAATACGAAACGGAAAAAAAGGAAAATCAAATTGCCTTGCAAGCGGTTGAATTATCAAAGGCAAATATCTGGTTTTGGGTGTTATTCGGAGGGCTTGGATTGGCTATTTTGGTTGGAGCCATTCTGTTTAGATTGACCCGGCAACTGCGCAAACGCAACAAAGAAAAGGAATTTTTGATCAAAGAAATACACCATCGTGTCAAAAACAACCTTCAAATATTGTCGAGTTTGCTGTACTTGCAATCGCGAAAAATCACCGATGGTGCGGCTTTAGATGCTGTTCGTTCCGGGCAAAGCCGTGTGGATGCCATTGGATTAATGCACCAGAAATTATACATGGGGGATAATATTGCCCAGATCGAGATGCAGGATTATCTGGAACAATTTGGTCAAAATTTGATGGATGCCTTGGGTGCTGATGAAAACCAGATTCAAATTCGGTACGAGATGCAGCCCATTTATTTGGATGTAGATCAGGCTATTCCATTGGGCTTGATCATCAATGAGTTGGTCACCAATGCTATCAAATATGGTTTTCCAGACCAACAGCAGGGGGAAATCTCTATTGCCTTGTACTGGGATGCTCAAAAACGGCTGTGTTTGGAAGTAAGTGATAACGGAGTAGGCATTTCAGCCGAACAGGAACAAAAAAACAGCACCAAGTTTGGCACACAGTTAATTGAAATTCTGAGTAAAAAACTACACGGCAAAAGCACGCCGATGCCGTTGGCGCAAGGATATGGAACCCGGATTGTTTTTGAGAAATGGGAAAAATAGTCGTTTTTATTCGGGCATTGAGTGCCAGTTGGCTGGGAAAATATAGGTATTGACTTGTGTTTTTGTGTAGTTCATTGGATATTGTTGTGGTTAGGCCTGAATTCTGACGATTATTGTACCAAGATGAATGTTGGTACCGTCTTTTTATCTGAACATGACCCAATTATAGCACTTCAGTTGTGTAGTCAACTAGAGGATATGGGATATTTTGTACTAGAATTAGATGCTTTACTAAACGAAAACAGTGTAGTAAGTTGGCAGGGCCCTTGTTTTGTTATTAGTAATTGGAGCCTTTCTTTCCAAGATACTTTGATAAACAGCATTTTAGAAAAAAATCCAGACGTAAAAATAATGTATCTCACAGCCTTGCGTGTGCAAGATTTACGCCTAGTACCGAAGGATAGGAAGATCTTATTTAAGCCATTTACCCGGCGTCAGTTTATGACATGCATGCAAAATCTCTAAATACACTTCCCTTGCTTTTTATAGGTGCTCACTGGAACAAAGCGGTGTTTCACTGATTGGGAATAGTTGTCAGCATGTATAGCGGTTACTTTTGAAAAAAAAACCTTTTGAATGCGGTAAATACGTCCGTTTCGAGGGGGCAAAATCATTTTCAAAATCCAATCGCTATGAAAAGTTGTTTTACATTTCCATTGTTTTTCCAGTGTCTGGTTCTCCTTTGCATTTTAACAGGAAGCGTTCATTCCTTGCAAGCCCAGGCTACCCTGACCGTTCAAGGTGTACTGACCAAATCAGATGGTAGTGCGGTACCGGATGCTCCGTATTCCCTCACATTTCGTTTGTGGAAAGGTGCTTCCACAACCAATCCGAGTGATATGGTACATCAGGAAACCATCGGCGACGTAGAGACCAATGGCGGGGTGTACAGTGTCGTATTGGGCACCAACGGTACTGCCATCACAGCGCCATTCAATCAATTATATTATTTGGGTGTAAGTGTTGGCTCCTCCTCCAATGAATTGCTGCCACGGCCTTTGTTGACGCATGCGCCGTATGCCTTGTCTTTGATCGGGCAGAACAATAAATTTCCGAGCACAGGCTTGGTCACTGCGGATGCGATCAATGTTGCCGGTGATTTGAGTATCGGTGGCTCATTTAATGTAAGTACGGTGACCGCTACGGGCGCGATTAATGGTGCGTCTTTGACGGTAACAGGCGCCATCAGTGCTGCTTCGATGAACGCATCTGGAACGATCAGTGGAACTGCATTTGTCGCTTCTAGAGGTGCCCCAGCAGTAGGTGTTGCCGGAAAAGGGTATTCTTTCGGTAATTTAGGAGACCAAGATGGCGGGTTATTTTCACTAGACGATAATAATGTTGGATTGTACGCAAATGGCGTTTTGAGCCTTGAAGGAACCAATTCGGGTATAAGGGTTCCGGGGTCCACGCTAACCCAAGGACAATTTTTAACCAGAAGTTTAGCAAATGGTGGCGGTTATACCTTTAATTATGACAATGATTCAGGTCTTTTCGGCGTACAAGATGGAGAGGTAGAGATCCGCTGTAACAACGCAGGCCGGATGTTATTCGGGGCGAATGGTTCAACTTATTCCAACCAGTCTGGTGGTTTTTTCATTCAAAGTGGTCGATTGTATATTAATAATGTGCCTGATTTTAACGGTAAAAACATGCAATGGGATGAAAATTCTGGATTGGTTGGCGCAGATAACTCTTCCCGCAGGTATAAATACGATATCAAACCATTAGAGGCGGATTTTAGCGCCATCTTGAAAGCAGAGGCCAAAATTTACCGCCGCAAGAGCGATACTACCCGGATTGAAATTGGTTACATCGCGGAAGAAATGGACAGCCTGGGCCTCAAGCCTTTGGTTTTTTATGATAAAGAAGGTCGCGTAGAGGCATTTGATTACGAGCGCATGATCTTATATGTTACCGAAGTATTAAAAATACAGCACAAGGACATTGAAGTCCTGCAGGCAGAAATTGCCTTGTTGAAGTCTGAAAATGCCGCTTTACGCACCGAAAACATGAGTTTAAAGACGAGCAAAGGAGATTTGTTGAAGCAGCAACAAGAATTCACAGCGCAGTTAAATGAAATTTCCAAGCGTATACAGGCACTTGAGTCGGTCGGCACCGGGAAATAGTTGATTTTTCCGACTATTTTTTACCACATCACTTCAACAAAAAAATTATGAAACACATATTGAATGGCTGGCTCATAGCCATGCTATTGCTGTTATTTGGGGAATTGCCCCAGGTAAGCGGACAGAGCCAGTCGGCAGATCCAGGTTGTTCTTTCGTTGCTAATGGCGACACTGTCCCTGCCTCGGCCTTCCTTTCGTTTGGCGGCGGTGTAAGAATGAAAAGCCTCTCCAGAAGAATGAAAGTAACCATTGGACAACCGGTGGTAGGAACTGCGCTCGGAGATGATTACAATAGTTATTTTGGATATTGGACTGGTTTTCTGGTGGCTCCTTTGCCGCCTATGGTCACGGCAACCCAAGGTGACCTCCTTGACCGCATTCAGATTACGTGGGCACCTGATCCGCTTGGATCTTTTCCGGTGGGCGGTTATAAGATCTTCCGTGATGGCGTTTATTTGGCAGCAGTGGATAACAATACCCGCAATTACAATGATTTCAACGTCATTGCAGGGCGCCCCTACAATTACGAAGTGCGCGGCATCAACGCTTATGGGGAAGGTTCGGGCGGTAAAGCCCTCGGTTTTCAAGTGCCCAATGGTGTGGTAACCGGCTGGATCCGTACCCCCAGTGGCAATCCTGTCCCCAATGCCTTGGTTACTCTAATGCCGATGCAGGGTTTTTCAGCCAAGTTCGGCATTTTCGATGGCGCTTTTGCACAGCCAGACACCAGCACCAATGGTAATTTTTTACCTTTATCAGACAGCGATTGGACCCTTACTTTTTGGGTAAAAACCAGCTCGTCGCCTGCCAATGCTACTTTCCTGCAAGTAAAACCAATCCCGTTTAACATCCAATTGGGAACAAACGGTTCGGTGCAGGTACAAGCCAACGGTACTACTTTGCAAGGTACCTTCCAGCAAAGTGCAGCGGGTTGGCGGCATGTTGCCCTCAGTTACTCCGATGGAACCTACAACCTTTACCTTGATGGCGTGCTGGCTGATTTACAAACAGGCGCAGCCATCCTTCAATCTACCAATCTTTCCATCGGTGCGCGCACCAGCAATCCAGGTTGGGAAGGCAAATTAGATGAATTGCGTATTTACCACAAAAGGCTCGACGAACTGGATTTGGCCGATGTAATGGAAGGAACCGCTTCTACCCTGACACCCGGCTTGAAATACTACTGGAAAATGGACGAAGAGCGCGGCACCAAGTCGTTTGATGTATTTAACCGTACTAAATTGTACTTCTGCGGTTCCATTTTCGACAAGGATCGTCCTCCTGTGCGCACCTCGGGTCAAAGCAACGAAGAAGGATATTACCGCATCGAATCAGCCAGTTACGGCACGGGTACGACCTTTTTGGCCGAGCCGATGAAGAATTTTTACAAACACCGGGCGCTCAAATTTACCCGGGTAGATGAAAGTTACGCCACCTTACCTGATTTTTCCCTCACACCAAAATCGACCCTGGAATTGTGGGTTAGAAGCAGCGGTCCGGATGGCATTCAAACCCTGGTATCCAAAAGATGGCCCGGTGGAAATAACTTGCAGGTGCAGTTAATTCCAAACGGCACTAGCAACGAAATTATATTCAAACTCAACAACCAGGCGCAGAATTTTGGCGTATTGGGCATTGATTACCGCCATTTAGCCTTTACCCTCGATAGTACCGGAAGCGGAACGGCCGTAAGCGCTTATCGCGATGGTGTATTGTTGGGATCTGCCGTAATGCCAGCCTTTTCAGGTGCTGCAGTGGATACTTCCGAGCCTTGGGTGTTGGGTGCGCGCAAATCAGGAACCGATTTCTTAGATTTTTATGGCGGCCTAATTGACGAATTTGCCGTGTACGATACCACCCTGTCTAATTCGAAAATACTGGAACACAAGCAAAACTCGCGCGACATTCAGGAGCGCGGCTTGCGGGTGTACTACGCCTGCGATGAAGGTTCAGGCAGCCTGCTCAACAATGCAGGTTCGCTGTTGATCGATAAAAACGGGAGGACATTCAACACCGGGTGGACCAACATGGCACCCAACCAAAGCACCACGCCGCATGAGTTTTCACCCAATACCCGGCAGGTTACCCTCAATCCGAGCGTAACTTCCGTGGACCAAGTGGATTTTGTGGATCGTTCGACCATTCCGGTTTCCGGTTTTGTGCGTTATCAGAACACCGATTGCTTTGCCCGCAGCGTGGAAATTTTGGTAAATGGAGAATCGTACAACCCGCGCATTTTTACAGATACTACCGGCAAATTCACTATTGATCTGGAGCCTGGCGCAACCGTTTATTTGTCGCCCAAATACGAAGATCACGCGTTTTTGCCCGCAAGCTGGCAGGTCTTCAACGTTGCCAGCCCCATCGCCGGTATATTATTCAACGACATCACCACCCGTACCGTGCGTGGTTCCGTAGCAGGGGGGACTTGCAAGTTGCCCATTATCAGCAATCCAGGGACACCTGCTGGTACCGTTTGTATTGTCAAAGTGCGCACCCTGGATGGTTGTTTTGAAAAATTATTTGAATTTGGCGTGTTAGACACGGCCGAAACCATACAATACGAGTTTGAAAAATTGCCCCCGTTGCAAATGACGGTTTCGGTGGTAGAATTTTCGGATCCAACCATTAAAACCTATTTCCAGGTACAAGGTGGCACCCAAATCGATATGCGTACCAAGAAGGATACCATCATCGACTTTATTTATTTTGCGCCGCCGCAGCCAGACATTGTAAGCGGGCTGGATCCGATAAGTCCTACTTGCCCCACGATTGTATTGAATCAGGGGACGGCTTATACGGTGGGCATCAAAGTGCAGGAGTATTATTTGGGCGAGGCTTGTCCACTTGATACAGCGAATATTCGTATCATCAATGATTTTGCCGGGATCGTAGTGGACACTACCTTGAGCAATGGTTTGTTGTTGTATAAATTCGTTGCGGGCAACCCGGTTCCGACGCCACCGTTTTTGCAAAATTTTCAGATAATTGCCACTTCTCTTGAAGGGAATGAATCCAGCTTGACCAAACAGGGACTTGTTACGGGTATTCGTGCCAAATCGAATACGTTCACTACACAATTACCTGAGGTGCCTTTGTTGGTGCTGCGCGACCCGCCAGGTGATAAGAGTTACTCGTTTCTGGAAAAAGAACAACAGGTTTGCCATTCCATTACGACAAACCTCGAGATAGAAACCGGCATTGTTGCAGGGGTTGAGATTGACGCGAAACCTGAAATCATGTTGGTTGCAGCCCCCTTGGGTATAGGTAAAATTAATGTAACGGGTGGAGGCCCCGTGATCAATATTGATGGCGAGGTTACCTACAAATTTGCTTCCGAGAATGCTATTGAAATGTGCACCAGCTTCAAGGAGCGCATTGCTACCAGTGAAGAGGATCTGATTGTTGGGCCATCTGACAGCATTCCTTACCTGGGTGATCCAAGCGGTGCAACACCACCATACCTGAACGGATGGGTACAAGGTGGCGATTTATTCATGGGGGCAGGTCTCAATGTAGAGTTCGGTTTTGTGGATGTTGTAACCTTCAACGATACCATTTGTGCAGGAGAAGTAAAGTCGCGCGTATCGGTGTCCCCTAAAAATTTTGCAACAACGTACTTGTATTCAGAATATTACATTCGAAATAATGTGATCAGGTATCTTGATGCCATTATTGATGATCCGGAAGTAAGTGAGGGCAAACGAGATACCTGCCTTCAATCCAAATCAAGTTGGCTAAAGATTTTGAATAATAATAAGGCGCAAATTAAGGCAGCACAATTTCGAAAAAATTTGTCTTTTGACGGAAATGTATCGTACGAATATTCAGAAACAAGCGACACTACAAAAACCAGTTCTACCGAAAATTCCGGTGGTCTTTCCCTTGATGCCAAGGTTACCATTGGGTTTAGTTTTGACGGGGTAGGCGTAGATGCCAGCGTGGGCTTCAAGTTTGCGACGATGGGCGGACGAAAAGATGAAAACAAGAAACAGACTGGTATAACAACCGGTTATGTATTGGGCGACAATGACCCTGGCGATGCTTTCACTGTAGATATTGCTATGGATTCTGTATACAAAACGCCTGTATTCCGAACTGTGACGGGCCAATCCAGCTGCCCTTGGGAGCCCAAAACAGCACACCGGGAAGGAAATACCCTGGAATTTCGGGATGGTAGCGGTGCAGTAGCATTAGATGTACCCGCCAATGAACCCGCTGTTTTCAAATTCACCTTGGGCAATAAAAGTGAAACCAATGAAACCTGGACGTACGCCTTTACTGCCGGCCCGGAAAGTAACCCCGATGGCGCTAAAATATACCTGAACGGCGCGGCGCTCGACCACCCCGTGTTTTATGCCATTCCTTACGGAGAATCGGTACCCATTACGGTTACCCTCGAACGCGGACCAGAAGAATATGACTATGACAGCCTGGAAATCGTGCTGTACTCCTTGTGCGAAGACGAACGGGCCAATGCACTGGGTATTTTGCCGGATGCCGACACGGTTTTGTATTCTGCGCAATACATCAGCGCCCATTTTATACGCCCGTGCAGTGAAGTTGACATCAACGTACCGCAACAGGACTGGGTCATTTTCCCGGATCCGATCACGTCTGGCCCGGATGACATTATGCGCATCACGGTTTCCGGTTACAACAAATCCGTGGAGGAATTTGAAAAAGTGCGGGTGCAGTACCGGCGATCCGATGGGGATGGAGCCTGGATCAATATTGTGCCGCCAGTGGATCCCTTCATTAATGCCACCCAACCTGGGGCCGAAATTGAAAAATCCGATCTTGGGAACATTTTTACCCAATTCTACTGGAATACCCTCGGGCTGTCTGATGGCCCTTACGAAATACGCGCTGTTGCCGTGTGCAGCGGCGATGCATCCGACAAACCTGGTTATTCGCAAGTGATCAAAGGCCGGATAGAGCGCCAACCACCCAGCCTGATTGGTACGCCGGAGCCGTCGGATGGAGTATATAATGTAGGGGACGAAATTTCATTTTCGTTCAATAAGTCGGTCAATTGCAGCAAAATCAATGCCCTCGACAATGTTTTGTTGTTTGATGCAACCACCGATACGCCCATTGATATCGACATCACTTGTTACGAAAACAAGATTATCCTGGATCCGAATTTCCAAAACAAGTTTTTTGAAAACAGGATTCTACGCGCTGAGTTGCGTGATATTGAGGATAAAACGGGCAATAACTTGGTATATGCACAATGGGAATTCTATGTCGATCGCAACGAATTGGCCTGGCTGACAGATAGTTTGGGTATGACCAAATTTGAAGATGAAACCCAAACAGTTACCGCAAGTATTCAAAACCGCGGTGGTTATCCTGTTCCATTTACCCTCAAAAACATTCCTGATTGGGTGCATGTAGTACCCAACCAAGGCACGTTGGCGCCTAACGAAATTCGCCCGATTTCCTTTACCATTGATTCGTCTTTGGCCTTTGGATTGTGGTCGGACTCCATTGTGTTGCGCACCGAAACCGGACAAAACCCATTTTTTATGGGCGGCGATGAAGGGCTTCCTTTTGGTGTTCGGGTAGTTTGTCGTCCACCCAACTGGAATCTGAATGCCAATTTGTTTGAGAATTCGGAAAATATGGTCCTCGAACTCAACATTCAGGGCGAAATTTCTACCGATGTAGAAGATATGGTGGTCGCCTACATTGGCGATACGTTGTGCGGACGCGCGAAGGTGCGTTATGTGCCACAGGTGGATAAATACCTGGCTTATTTGACCATTTATGGCAACCCCAACCATGTTTTGGCGCCCTTGCGACTCGAAATCTGGGATGCTTCTGCCTGCCTGCGTTACAGCGTGGTGGAAGATGATTTTCTGTTCCAACCTGATGATGTATTGGGCGATCCTTTAGCGCCTCTGGTGATTCATACCAGCAACAATGTACTGCGTGCAGTGCCCTTGGGCTTTGGCTGGAATTGGTTGTCGTTCAACCTCGCGTTTCCCAATCCGGATGTAGATTCTGCCTTGGTTTCGCTCAATTATCCGGCAAATGACCTGCTCAAAGGGCAAAATGCCTTCTCCGTATATTTCAACGGCGGCGGCTGGCTGGGTACCCTGGAGACGCTGGATAACAAAACCATGTATATCTACCGGGCAGATCAACCTGATACCCTGCAAATGTTGGGCAATGTGCTGAACCCGGCTACTACCCCCATTCCTTTGGTGGCGGGCTGGAACTGGATCGGATACATCCCCAATTATGCGTTGCCGATTAATGAGGCCTTGAGTTCGGTGGTTGCCCAAACAGGCGATTTGATCAAAAGCCAGGTTGCTTTTGCGCAGTACATCAACCCAACTTTTGGCTGGGTCGGCAATTTGCAATATATGCAGCCACCCAATGGATATCAAATCAAACTATCGGTGCCCGGAACTTTAACCTATCCGCCGCCCAGTACGAATAGAAGCATAAATCCAGGACAAACACTTCAAACGGCCCCAATAAAGACCCTGGATCGCGGTGCGCCGACTTCCAGTTTCTGGACGGTGGACCCAACGAAGTTTGAAAACAGCATGACCCTGATTGGTATGCTAAAAGTCAATGGATCAAATGCGACAAGTGCTACCATGGAACTTGGGGTTTTTGCCGGAACAGAAATTCGCGGTACGGCAACGGCCATTTACATTGCACCACTGCAATCCTACCTGTTCTTCCTGACAACCTATTCGAACACGGGTGGGGAGCAGTTGCGGTTCAAACTCTTTGACAGCAGCACGGGTACCGTTCAACTATTGAATGAAGTCATGTACTTCTCACCGGATTTGCACCAAGGCAGCATTGAAACGCCGGTACCCTTTACACTGGGTACTACAGGGATTGAAGAACTACAATCCGAACAGGCATTTGAGGTGCAACCCAATCCTTTTAGCGCTGAAACACTCCTGCGATTTGTGTTACCCAAGGCACAAGAGGTTCGTATTAGTGTGTTGAACATCAATGGAGAAACGGTATCTTTTGTACAAAATAGCGCTACCGAAGGCTTAAATACCATCCGTTGGAAAGCACAATCTGAAACTGGAACCCCGCTTTCTTCCGGCGTTTATTTTATCCGCCTGGAAACGGCTACCGGTAGTGTCATCAGAAAAGTGATTTTGCAAAAATAAGGGGAACAGTGGACGCCTGCCATGTCTGGGAGAGGCAAGGCAGTGCGTCCTACTGATTGCATTGGAAAATGTTCTTCATTCAAAAAAAAGAAACCATGAATTTTTTTTATATCACTTTTAAACGTGCGTTACCCGTGTTCGTTTTGCTGAGCTGCCTGTTTTGCGCGGTGCAACTGGCGGCTAAACCGGAGCCAAACACGCCCAACTCATTCGAATTCAACAATGCGCCACCCAACTGGGCGGTCAATCCGGACGATTATGAATTCAGCATGAATATGGTGATTCGGGTCAGCAACCAAGGCGTAGCCAATAACGCACCCAACAACAAAATCGGGGTTTTTGTAGGCAACCAGGTACGCGGTGTGGCGATGCCGACCCTGATCAATGGTGCGGCTTACTATTTCATTACCATTTACGCGAATGCATATTTTGGTGAAAATTTAAACTTTCGGGTATATTATGCCCCGGATGATGTGGTTTACCCGACCATGGAATCCGTCGTTTTTGTACACAATAAAAGCATCGGATCTGCTCAAGCGCCTTTCTGGATTGATATTGATCCCGAAGCGGATTTCCCACCGGTTTTGTTGCCAATTCCAGCAGATACCACCCTGCAAACCATTCCATTTGCGCCGATTAATCTGAACGATTATTTGGTAAGTTTAGATGGTGATCCGGTGGTTATTTCTGCGTTGCCCACGGCTAATTTGGGTATTACGTTGGTAAATGGTTTGTTGTCTGTAAATCCAGTGTCGTCCTCCTGGACTGGCACCGATTCCATCCGCATCATTGCCAAAGAATTGACGCCGAATCAATTGGCCGATACAGTTTTTGCCCGATTTACAGTGCTTGCCGACTATGGGCCGCCAGTATTTCAGAACATACCCAATCAGACCATTTTTCCGGGGCAAAATTTCACCCCGTTTGATTTAGATAATTACCTGACATTCAACGGAAACTGTCGGCAGTTTGATTTTAAAACTTTCCCATTTTCGGGTGCTGTTGCTGATCCTGCCTGGCCGGTGGTGGCACCAGGCGCGCAACCCATGCAAATCATCGTACGACCGCTTTTTGCCGAAATGCAACTGGCTGGTCCGGGTGCCAAACTGGCCGCTTTTGTGAATGGTGTGCTGGCGGGCTGGGCGGTACCAACGGGTGTTGCACCGAATGTACACTATGCCCTTCAACTGAGTAATGTAGGTTCCGGAGCCATTACTTTTCGGTTTTTTGATGCTGCACGGCAGTATTTATACGAACAAACCAGCAACCTGAATTATGCCGCGGGCGGCTCCGTAGGATCTGTTGGTGCGCCTTACAGCCTGCAATTGTCGCCGCTGGTTCCGACACTCAATGCTGCTGGCGTCGTGCAAGTTGGCATCCAAGATCCTAATTGGTTGGGTACTTTCCCGGTAAGGATGTTGGTATGGGATTGTCTTTTCCCGCAATTGCGCCGCGACTCAGTGAATGTCGTTTTCAGTGTGGTTTCGGATGTGCGTCCGGAAATTACCTCCCCAGCGGCAGTTAGTTTTGAAGAAAATGCTTGTAGTGTATTGTACGATACCCAAACCAGCGACCCAAACAACAGCGAAAGCGCGGGTTTATCGTATAGTATTGCGGGTGGTGCAGATGCCAATCGTTTCACCATCAACGCAATAACTGGGGTTTTGAATTGGGCAAACGGCTTTACACCCAATTTTGAAAATCCATCGGATGCTGATCAAAACAACCAATATTTGGTTCAAATAAGGGTTGTAAATCTGGCAGGTTTATCCGATTCCCTGGCGCTCACGGTGACGATTACCAACCAACCAAACGAACCCTTTGCGGCCAGCATCAATGGTGGCATTGCGTTGGTTTGTACCACGACTGCCGTTACGCTTGAGGCCAATGGAGGTGTTTCTTACCAATGGAGCAACGGCTCCGCCCAAAGTTCTATTCTGGTAGTAATACCTGGCATTTACACCGTAACAGCCACCAGTTCAGGCGCTTGCACGGCTACTGCATCCGTAACGGTTGCGCCACCCCCCACCATCACGGCGGCTGGGAATACAGCGATCGTTTGCCTGGGTACGCCCATTCAGTTGACCTCAACACCGAGTGGCGGATCCTTGCCTTATACTGCTTTTTCATGGACGGGCCCGAATAACTACAGCGCAACCCAGGAAGACCCAAATGCTTTTCCGGCCACCGCAAACACAGGAGGGGCCTATACCGTTACCGTAACCGACAACAATGGTTGTACCGCTTCTGCTACGAAAACCATCCAGGTTTCCTCGAACGCGGCACCAACCGTAACGGCCAGCAGCAATACACCCGTTTGTGAAGGGGCTTCCATTGCATTGAGTGCCAATCCGGCTGGTGGCTCTGGTAATGGTTACCAGTTTCAATGGGCAGGGCCTAATAATTACCTTGGGGCAGGCCAAAATCCACCGGTATTCACGGCAATTCTTGCTTACAATGGCACTTTTTCGGTGACCGTTACGGATAATGCCGGTTGTACGGGTACCGGAAATACAAATGTGGTAGTTAATGCCAAACCAGCTATAGTAGCAGGCAGCAACAGTCCTGTAAGTGTGGGGGCTAATATTTTACTCAATTCAACTACTTCCGGAGGTTCCGGCAGCGGATATGGATATACCTGGAGCGGACCGAACAATTATGCTTCTAATCAGGCGCAACCCCAGGGGTTTTTGGCAACTTTGGCCGCAGCAGGTGCTTATAAAGTGACCGTCAGCGACAGTAATGGATGTACCAACACCAGCAGCACCACCGTTGCGGTTATTTCCTGCCCTACAATCAGCGCTTCCGTGACCGGAAGTACTTGTATCGGGGGAAATATTACCCTTACCTCCTCTCCGACTGGTGGTGCATTACCTTATTCTGCTTTTGCCTGGTCGGGCCCCAATAATTATACAGCAAATGTGGAAGATCCGGCAGTGTTTCAAGCAAGCAACAATGCATCGGGTATCTACACGGTGACTGTTACAGACCAGCTTGGATGCACTGCTACAGCAAGTGTAACAGTCAACGTACTATCCGGTCCGAGTATTACTGCGGCCAACAATGGACCGCTTTGTCAAAATGCTATCGCAATCCTAACTTCAACACCGAATGGTGGTTCGGGTGGCAATGCGTTTGTGTGGACAGGCCCGGATAATTTCGGTGCAGTGAATGAGGATCCTGCTCCGTTTACAGCAGGCGTGGCTGCGGCAGGGATTTATCAGGTAAAAGTGACGGATAATCAGGGTTGTACGGCAACTGCCACGACGACATTGGTGGTTTATTCAAAACCAAACATTGTGGCTTCCGTAAATTCACCGGTCTGCTTTGGTGCCAACATCAATTTGCAATCTACTACTACAGGCGGTTCGGGTGTTTACAGTACATTTACTTGGACCGGCCCTTCCAATTACAGCAGCAACCAGGAAGATCCCGCTGTTTTTGTAGCCAATTCCCTTGGTCAAGGGGGAATTTATCGGGTAACGGTTACCGACAATGCCGGTTGCGTTGGCACGTCCTCTACCACTTTGTCTGTTTCCAGCAATGCAGCGCCAAGCATTACGGCTACCAGCAACAGCCCGATCTGTGCAGGCAACAACCTGGTACTTAATTCCACTCCAAATGGGGGCACGGGCAACTATACTGCCTTTTCCTGGGCTGGACCCAATAATTTTACCTCCAGTATGGAAGACCCGACGCCATTTTTGGCGTTTGGCAATGCAAACGGTGTTTATTCCGTAACCGTCACGGACAATAATAACTGCAAAGGGACCACCACGATTTCGGTTACAGTGAGTGCGCCTCCGGTCAACCCAAGCAGCAACAGTCCGGTGTGTATTGGCGGAACGCTTAATTTGTTTGCGGGCGGTACTGGCCAAAGTTATAGTTGGACAGGCCCGAACAATTTCAGTTCCATAGCAGAAAATCCGGTTATTTCGCCCGCAACCGCAGCAGCAAGTGGTACATATATGGTTTCTGTAACCAACAATGGCTGTGTGGGTACCGGCTCGGTGACGGTTTTGGTCGGTGATGTTATACCGCCTACGGTTACTTGCCCTGCCTCCCTGACCATTTTTACAGGAAATAATAATTGTACTGCGCCATTGCCAGCTTTTCAAGGTACTACCAGTTCGGATAATTGTGTAGTCAGCAGTTTTACCCAAACACCATTACCTGGTTTTGTCATTTCTGGGCACAATACGATGCAAGTGATTACTTACCTGGCAACGGATGCAGCAGGAAACACTGCTTCCTGTACTACAACCGTTACGCTAAAAGATAACATCGTCCCTGAAATAACCTGTCCACCGAACACCACCATTACGGCAAATGCCAATTGTAGTGGGGTCGTTGGTGCTTTTTCACCAGTATCTATCAGTGATAACTGTACTGCAAATCCTACGGTTCAGCAAAGTCCGGCAGCTGCCACGGTATTAACACTCAATGCTTCGCAAATTGTCACGTTGACTACCAATGACGGCAACGGCAATACCAATTTCTGTACGTTTGAGGTGGTGTTGAAAGATTTGACGCCCCCCAGCATTACTTGCCCTGCGAGCGTGACCCTCGAAGCTGATGGAAATTGCAATGGGGTAGTAGGTGCTTTTTCGGCCGTTTCGGTGAGTGATAATTGCAATGCCAATCCAACTGTAACACAAAGTCCTGTTGCAAATACGATTTTAAACGGACACAATGATGTTGAAACGGTGGTGCTCACCGCCGCCGATGGCAATGGTAATACCACCAGTTGCAGTTTGACGGTTACTTTGAAAGACATCACGAAACCCGTGATCACGTGTCCAGCCAATACCACCATCGCAGCGGATGGGAACTGTAGCGGTGTTGTTGGGTCTTACGCGCCCCTGACTTTGAGCGATAATTGCACGGCGAACCCGGCTGTAATCCAAAGTCCAGTGGCAATTACGGTATTAAACGGTCATAACGATGTGGAAACGGTAACGCTTACCGCCGATGACGGCAATGGCAATACCCAAAGTTGCAGCCTGACGGTTACCCTCAAGGACGTTACCAAACCGGTTATTACCTGTCCCGCCAATACCACCATTGCAGCCAATGCCAACTGCAGCGGCGTGGTAGGCGCTTACACGCCGATCACCTTGAGCGATAATTGTGCTGCCAACCCAAGTGTAACCCAAAGCCCGATTGAAAGTACCGTATTAAGCGGCCACAATGATGTAGAAGTAGTTACCCTGACCGCCAATGATGGCAATGGGAATATCCAAAGTTGTAGCCTGACGGTTACCCTGAAGGATGTTACCAAACCTAGCATTACCTGTCCAGCCAATACCTCTATTGCTGCAGATGCCAACTGCAGCGGTACTGTAGGTAACTACACGCCCATTGCGTTAAGTGATAATTGTACGGCGAACCCTATCGTGACCCAAAGTCCAGCATCAAGCACGGTCCTCAATGGCCATAATGATGTGGAAACAGTGACCCTAACAGCCGATGATGGCAATGGCAATACCCAGTTCTGCACGTTTACCGTAACATTGAAGGATATTACCAAACCTATAATTAGCTGTCCAGTCAATGTGACCCTCAATGCAGACGCCAACTGCACTGCGCCCGTGGGGGCGTACCAGGCTGTTTCGGTCAGTGATAATTGCACCGCCAACCCGACGGTAACGCAAAGCCCGATTGCCAGTACCCTGCTCAGCGGGCACAATGATGTGGAGGTTGTGACACTTACCGCCGATGATGGCAACGGAAATACCCAAAGTTGCAGCCTGACCGTTACCTTGAAGGATGTTACCAAACCCGTCATTACCTGCCCTGCTAATACGACCATTGCCGCTGATGCCACCTGTAGCAGCCTATTGGGGACTTATCAACCCATCACTGTGAGCGATAATTGTACGGTAAATCCCGTGGTTACCCAGAGTCCAGCGGCAAGTACCGTGTTAAGTGGCCACAATGATGTGGAAACGGTAACGCTCACGGCTAATGATGGCAATGGAAATACCCAGTTTTGTACGTTTACGGTAACCTTAAAGGATATTACGTCGCCTGTGGTGGTGTGCAAACCTTTTACCACGTATTTGAATACCACGGGCTCTTCCACTATTGTTACCGCCAACGTATTTCAAAGTGGTTCCGATAATTGTGGCACGGTCAACCAAGTTTCCGTTGTCCCCAATATTTTCGTCTGTGGCCAAGTGGGGCCCAATACGGTTACCCTTACTGTAAATGATGGCAACGGCAACAATAGCACCTGTACCGCAATTGTTACGGTTTTGGATACCATTAAACCGACTATGATTTGCCAAAACTCCACCCTGATTCTCAATGCGAATGGCCAGGCAACCCTAACGGTCGCGCAAGTAAACAATGGCTCCTTCGATAACTGTAGTATTGCCGCACTTACCTTGAGCCAAACATTGTTCACTTGTTCAAATTTAGGTGCCAATCTGGTTACTTTAACAGGACAAGATCCTTCGGGAAATACCAGTGTTTGTTCGGCCATTGTGACCGTATTTGATTTTATTTTACCCATCGCAAAGTGTAAAAATATCACCGCCAGTCTGGGGCCAAACGGATCCATAACCGTCAATCCGGCTTTGGTCGATGATGGTAGTACCGATAACTGTTCGATGACATTTACCATTACACCAGGCACCTTTACCTGTGCCAATATTGGGGTGAATGTCGTGACTTTCCGTGCCACAGATGCCGCTGGGAATACTGCCACCTGTACCGCGCGTGTTTCTATTAAAGATGCCACCGCACCCACAGCCTTATGCAAAAGTGCTACCGTTTTCCTGGGCGCAAATGGACAAGGTACCCTTACTGTCGCACAGGTAAACAACGGAAGCTTCGACAACTGCGGCATTGTTTCCACAACGCTGAGCCAGACGCTTTTTGATTGTTCGAACATTTCAAGTTCGGGCCAAACCGTGGTCATGACCTTAAAGGATGCCAGCAATAATACCAGTTCTTGTCTAGCACTGGTTTTAGTGAAAGACGCCATGGCGCCTGTTGCAAAATGCAAGCAAGTAACGGTAAAATTGAGTGCAAATGGCACCGTTTCGGTAACCGGAGCCAGCCTGGCCTCTAATAGTTACGATAACTGCGCCGTGTGGTCCTTTACACCAGTAGCGAAAGTGTACACAACCGCCAATATCGGTGTGAATAACCTGCCGATCACGGTAAAGGATTTCTCCGGAAACAGCGCTACCTGTACCGCCGTTGTAACGGTTGAACCATTTAGTGTGGCGCAACCCGTCGAACAACGCGATGAAACGGAAGGCTCAAGTCTGGATGCATTCTTGAACATTTTCCCGAATCCAAATGCTGGTCAAGCCAATATCGCATTCAAATTACCCGCAGAACAGCAGTACGTTTTGCGCATATTTGATTTGACCGGACGGTTGATGTTAGAACAAGCTGACTTGGGCACAGAGGGCGAAAACACGCTACTCCTGGACATGCAGGCATTTTCTGATGGGCTGTATTTTGTCCAATTTATTTCGGGAAAAATCAAAAACCAGGTCCAAATGGTGGTGCAGCATTAAAATTGCTTGTCTATCAATGTTGATTTGATTGCTTAAATGATCTGTTCCGTAAGAAACAAAGCGTTCTTGCGGAACAGTTTTTTTTATAAACCATTGAACGTTTTCCCCACACCCGTGTAAGCAGTTTATACCAAGATTTAAATGGATTTGAAGGATGGATGGATAAAAATTGATTTTCAATGGATTGGAAGCCATCTTTTTCAAAACCACTTTGTGTTGACTATATTCTTCCATGTTTAAATAAACTGCACATGAAAAACAACACCTGCCATCGCCTCCTCTGTATTGCGGCGATATGCTTGCCCAGCCTCCTTCCGGGCTTCCCTTTACCCGTGCTGCATGCCCAAACAAGCACCAACAGCAGCACGGCCGCTTTTGAAACCCGCCTCGATGCAGCAGCCCGCGCCGGAGATGTTGCCCTTTGTACTTCCATTTGTGAAGCATGGTATGCCAGTGGCCAATTTGTTCCCGGCATGCTCAACTGGAATTACAATGCACTCATGTCGGTCGAGCAAGGTGCGATCATCATTACCCAAAATGAAAATGATACCTACCCGGCACTTTTGCTTCAAAATGCCCTGCATGTGCGCAAAGATGTGCTCATTCTGCACCATTTGTGGTTGCAGGAACCCAAAGTGCAACAATTACTCAATGACCGCCTCCATTTAAAACCCGATTTAGCTGCCAGGGATAAAAGCAATGTATCCCAATTGCTGCAATTTGCACAGAACACGATGCCGGTAGCAGCGCCACTTTATTTTAGCGTACTGGTTGATCAAAAGGAGTTGACGCCTGCGCAACATAATTTATACATCACCGGATTGGCCATTAAATACAGCCCAAAGCCTTTTGATAATGTAGCCGTATTGCGCGATAACTATGAAAACAATTTTCGGATCGATTATTTAAAATTAAACCTCGAATCCGCTCAAAATCAGGCAGTCCTGGCCCGATTAAACCTCAATTATATTCCTGCTTTTTTGCTCCTGTACCGATACTACAACAGTGTCAACAATACCAATGCTGCCGAAAATATCCAAAAACTCGCTTTCGACCTTGCCCGCGCGGGTGATCGCCTCGCAGCTACCCAATCCTTGTTTGACCAAATTCCAGGGAGCGCTTTGGTTTCTGAAATAACCGTAAAGGCACTCGAAAAACCCATGAAAAAGGTAGGAGCCCAACGGTACGCCTCCGAAACCGAACTAACAAATGCCCAATATGCGGCCTTTTTGCGCGATTTGGTGAGCAATAAGGAATTTGACCAACTTATAGCGTGTAAAACGGCCAAAATAGATTGGCGGGCCTTATTACCTGAAAACCTGCGCAATTTGCCGGATGATGTGTTGTTCAAACAAGGCCATCCCGATGACCCGGAAGCCCCTGTCGTGAACATCAGCAGGGCATCCGCCGAGCGTTATTGTGCCTGGATTACGGAAGTCTACAACCAGTCTACCGCTAAAAAGAAGTTTAAAAAAGTCGTTTTTCGCCTTCCAACGGAAAATGAATGGAAAATTGCAGGCGCTGGCGGAATCAAAGAAGCGGGGTTTCCCTGGGGCGGATACTATGTACGCAACAGCAAGGGATGTTATCTTGGCAACTATTTGGTGAATGAAAGTTGTGATACTTGTGCGGTGCATACAAATACCTGCGCCGATGGCGGATTTTTCCCGGTGCCGGTTGCATCCTATTTTCCCAATAACTTCGGACTTTACAACGTGAGTGGCAATGTGGCCGAAATGGTGCAAGAGCCCGGTATTGCAAAGGGCGGCAGTTGGAATCATCAGCCTTATAAGGGCAATCTTTCTGAAAAAATTCACTTTACAAAACCTGAGCCCACCATTGGCGTGCGGGTGTTCATGGAAGTGATTGAAGAGTAAATCTTAAAATGATGGTTTTAATCTATTGATTTTAAACATTTTACTAATAAAAAATGCCCAATTCTGATCGGCATCCAGATATAAGAACGTACCCCGATGCAAGGCTGATGCAAGAAATAGCCCTGCACAACAACGAACGGGCATTCGAGGTGCTGTACGACCGGTACAGCGCCCGAATGTACCGTTATTTTTACCGCCTGCTTTGGCAAAATGCCGCGAAGTCGGAGGATTTTACCCAGGATTTGTTCCTGAAAATCATAGAAAAGCCGCATTTGTACGATCCCTCCCGCAATTTTTGCACCTGGTTATACACCCTGGCAACCAATATGTGCAAAAATGAATATCGCCGAAAACTAACCCTTAGCCTGCAAGAGGCCGAGGTACAGGAGCAGATTTACCACACTTTTTTACCCGAAAAAATAGACCAGCAACGCCTCGATTCCGAACTTCGGGAAGCCATCGGGCAATTGGCCGAGCCACATCGGCAGTGCTTTGTACTGCGCTACCAGGAAGCATGCTCCGTGGCCCAAATTGCCGAAATTATGGATTGCCCGGAAGGCACCATAAAATCGCGGTTACACTATGCGCTGAAACAAATTACCGAAAAAGTAGGCGCTTTTTATAAAGAATAACCACGTTGCGTTGATTATAATCCTTTTAAAATCAAAGAATTATTGTTGTTGATAAAATAAATGGAAAATGCATTTTCTGAACATTGAACAACTGGCCTTGCAAAAGGATTTCGATGCCCTCCTGCCACAGGAGCGCGCGCAGGTATTGGCATGTATGTCCCAAACTGAATACGAGCAATTGCGCCTAATGCTCTTTAATGCGCCACAATTAGACGCCGATGTGGTTCCGCCCCGCGCGCTAAAAGGACGTTTGATGGCACAAATGCGGGCACAAAAACAAGCACCGATCGTTTCAAAACGAGGGTTGTTGCACCGCGCTGTCCCTGTTTGGCAAATGTTGCTTGCTGCTGCCGTGGTCATTCCATTGATCTACATCGCGCAAGGGGCTAAAAATCAAGGAGAAATGCAGCCAATAACCTTGGTTCAAACCAAAACAGATACCGTATTTCAGGAAAAAATCATCTGGCGAGATCGTATTAAAGTACGCACCCGCATTGTGTTTCGAGAAAAACCAAATCAACCGGAAATGGCCACAAGCGATCTTTTCCCGGTCCCAATTGCAGTATCGCCGATTGATACAAGCGAAATGAATCCAGTATCAAAAGGCTCCTCACTGGCCGATGATCCGGTGTTGATGGGCTTTTTTACAAAATAGGCAAGTTGGTTTTACCGCGCAGTGTCCAAGTTAAAAAGATCAGCAAAATACAAAATAAGGGTATAGGCAATGGCTGTAAAATAGGAAGGATGCTGATCAAAACCTGCTACGCCGCATGCATTTAAAACGTCATAAAAAATACTGACCAAAGTATATATGCCAGCAAAACGATACAACATCTTGCGGGCATCCTGTTTTGTAAATTGCATATTTTATAAGTTTTAAGGTGAGATACAAAGAAAACAGTTTTCAAGCAAATTTCCAAATTCAGGCTTGAATAAGGGATGGGTTGACTTGAATAAAAGTAATTGAATTTGTTTTATATAACGGTCTGTAGTTTTTATATTTGTCAACTTTTTAGCAAAGTAAAAGGTATTTAAATGGCTTTGGGTTTCTGGTCGTAAACTTGTGCAAGCTTTACCAAGAATATTTACAAAGAATATCTTAGTACGAATCTTCTAAAACATCATTTTATGCCAAAAATCATTTCGAACCAGGTCTTATTCGTCGTTTATTTTGTACTGTTCGCATCAACACTTACTGCTCAAAAAGAGGACTACCAATGGCCCTTGGGAAGTTGGGGGTGTAGCAAATGCTTTTACCGGTTCTTTTATGATTTTAATACCGATCCTCCTTCCATTAAAATTAGAGAAGATTCACTGTCTGTCAGTTACAGTATGGCCTGTTATAGCGACAGCAATGGACAAATCCTTGCTTATTCCAATGGGTTGCGCATTTTGAATGCGAATGGTGAAATCATAGAAAATTCAGAAGGGCTAAATCCTAATTTGCAGCAAAGCTACCTTTACAAGTCCTACCCTGTGCCGCAAAACGCTTTCTTCTTAAGGAGGCCTGGACAAGACAGTATCCTTTATTATTTCCATATGGATTGGGGAGCCCATGATAATCCAAGTAATGCTTATCGTGACGCTGGTCTCGATTTCAGGGTAACGCGCCTCGACCTTCGTGCCAACAACGGCGCCGGCAAGGTATTGAACAAAAATGAAGTACTGGTTTCCGGATTTTTTACCCAACCAACCGCCGTGCGTCATGCGAATGGCCGAGATTGGTGGATTGTAGTTACGCATGCGGATGAAAACAAGCACTACCGCTTTTTACTCGACCCAAATGGAATATCCGGGCCGTGGTTGCAGGAAATTGGCACCAAGCCCAGCCCACTCGGAATTGGAATTACATTCGGAAATACCTTTTCTCCTTCCGGTAATTATTATGTGGATATAAACGACTTTACAGGTTTCAGTGTTTTCGATTTTGATCGATGTTCCGGTTTGCTTTCCAACGAACGCCGCGTAGATTACCACCAGCCAGCATTCCCCAAAACTAGTTTTGGACCGGGTGGAGGCGCTGCATTTTCACCGGATGATCGCTTTTTATATGTAAGCCTTACCAAAAACCAGTTTACCCCTGCCATCCCAGGCCCTATCATTGTCCAACCCTACGTGCTCCAATATGATTTGGTTTCACAGAATATAGAATTTTCAGCAGATACAGTCAATTTTATCCCGGATAGCCTAACCGCAGCAAATCTGGTTCCTATATTGGAAGAACGACCTTACAATATGTCTTATGGTCCTGACGGTCGAATTTATATAGTTTACAAGGGCGGCGGATTTTCTACTGTTCGATACCCAAATGCAAAAGGCAAGGCCTGTGATTTTCGTTACAACGATCCTTTTTTCGATAATAGTGTCTCGTTTGGTCTACCCAATTTACCAAATTATCGCCTTGGTCCCGTAGATGGGAGCAGTTGTGATAGCCTGGGTATTCAAAATATACCCGTAGCCAAATTCAGGGTGGATGATTCATTGGGTGTTTTGGGGCGATATTTTTATGATCTTTCCTACCACAATCCTACAGAATGGATTTGGACTTTTGGAGATGGAACAACAAGTCAAGAAAGTAACCCATTGCATGTATACACAGCGCAGGGCGCCTATCAGGTTTGTCTTACGGCAAGTAATTTAAATGGTTCCAACACCAGTTGTAGAACAATTTTTGTGGGTGTAACAACGGTATCAACCGTTTCTAATGATTTTTCGGTACAGGTATTTCCCAATCCTGCTTCGGATCAAATTCGCCTGGAATTTAGTGCGTTATTGCAAAATCCCGCAATTTTAGAGCTGCGAAGTGTTACGGGACAATTGTACAGAACTGGAAATGTTTTAGCAGGATCTGAAGGAACTTTGTTGGACGTACGAAACCTGCCAGCAGGCATGTATTTTCTTACGCTATCCACGGAAGGGCGTGCTATTTTTAGGAAATCCGTGATCGTATTGCATTAATTTTAATGCAAATTCAGGTTTCTACATGCGTAAACAATAAAGGTTTTCTCACCGAAACCGCGAAAAATCCAACATCCGCAACTTAGGTGACCGCAACCAGGTGGCATACACCACCACCAAGGTAACTGCCCCGCCAAAGACCACCGAAGGCACCGTACCCATCATACTGGCCGCCAAACCACTCTCAAAAGCCCCGATTTCATTCGAAGAGGTGATAAAAATCGTACTCACCGACGATACCCGTCCCTTCATGTGCTCCGGCGTGAGGTGCTGCACCAGCGAGGAACGAATAAACACACTTACCTCGTCCAACATGCCCGCCGTAACTAAAAATGCAAACGAAAGCCAAAAATTGGTCGACAAGCCAAAGCCAATCATACAAGCCCCAAAACCTGCCACACTGGCCAGCAATAGTTTGCCCGCCCCTTTGCCCAAGGGACGGTGCGCTATAAAAAAGGCCATGGAAATTGCCCCAATCGACATCGCCGCCCGCAAAATACCCAAGCCTTCCGGACCTACTTTCAAAATATCTTTGGCAAAAACCGGCAACAAAGCCACCGCGCCCCCAAACAACACCGCCAATAAATCCAATACAATGGTGGTGATAATCAATTGATTGCTAAAAACAAACCGTAAGCCCTCGCGAATGCGCACTAGCGCGGGCTCCATCAAATGCGTCGGCGGTACCGGCTTAGAGGTGATTTGCAGCGTACACACCAAAGCCAAAGCGCACAACACCGACATTACCCCAAAAGCCAACTCCGGACCATGCCAAAAACCATACAACAACCCACCAATACCCAAGCCGCCAATACTCGCTACTTCCCAGGTACTGCTGTTCCACGCAATCGCATTGGGCAGCAATTTGCGGTCGACCAATTGTGGCAAAAAGGCAAAGTTCGCCGGACTGAAAAATCCACGCGATATCCCGTTGGCAAAAATAATCCCATAAACCGCAATTAAAAGGGTCGAAACAGGCAAAGTGTCCTTGTAAAGTACCAATCCGCACAGCGCCAAAGAACACAACAACAGCAACGATAAACAACCGATCAGGATATTTCGCCGGTTGTATTTATCGGCCAAATGACCCGCCCACAAACTGATGCCAATGGCCGGAACTGCCTCTGCCAAGCCAATCAAACCCAACATCAATGGACTGTTTGTCAGCTCATAAACATAGTACTGTACTGCAACAGACATAATCTGTACCGTAAAGGTCGTCATCATGCGCATCGCTAAAAACCAGCGATAATCCGGTATGCGCAACGCAGCGTACGCGTCAGGTTTGTTTGCTTGATCCAAAACAGGGTGTTTTTAAGCCGCAAAGTTGCAGAAAAGATTTGCCTTCGACGATTAACTACAAGATTTCAATGTTTTGAAAACGATAATTTTTAACCTTTGCACTCCAACTAACAACTATCAACTAACAACTAACAACTAATCATGGGATTATTAGATGGAAAAGTCGCGCTCGTAACCGGTGGCGCGCGCGGAATCGGTGAAGCCATCGTACGCACGTTTGCAGCACAAGGCGCACAGGTAGCGTTTACGTATGTATCAGCGTCCTCGGCGGAAAGGTCTGAAAATTTAGCCGCTGAACTGGGCCCTTCCGTAAAGGCTTATCAAAGTGACGCAGGCGATTATGCACAAGCAGAAGCCCTTGTTGCACAAGTTGTTAAAGATTTTGGTAAAATTGATGTATTGGTCAACAATGCCGGCATCACCCGCGATACATTGATGCTGCGGATGACCGAACAACAGTGGGATGATGTGATCAATACCAACCTGAAATCGGTGTTCAACCTCACCAAACATTGCCTCAAACCCATGATCCGCACCGGCGGTTCTATCATCAACATGAGCTCGGTGGTGGGTGTGTTCGGACAAGCAGGTCAGGCCAATTATGCTGCTTCTAAAGCGGGGATCATCGGTTTTTCAAAGTCGATTGCCAAAGAATACGGCTCGCGCGGCATTCGCTGCAACGCCGTAGCCCCTGGTTTTATTGAAACCGAAATGACGGCGGTGCTGGATGAAAAAACAAAAGAAGGCTATTTGAGCGCGATTCCGATGAAACGCCTCGGCAAAGGGGAAGAAGTGGCCAATACCTGCGTGTTTTTAGCCTCCGACATGGGCGGATACGTGTCCGGTCAAGTGATCTCCGTGTGCGGCGCGTTGAATTGTTAATCAAGAAATAACGTGTTTATACCCTGTAAATAACATGATTGGCCGATCTTTATCTGCCAATCATGTTATTTACCGTTTTTTCATGTTTTCTTTCCTTCTAAATACGGATCTAATGCTTAAAACAAGACTTATTCCTTATACATATCTACTGCTCATACTGTTCGGAACCGCTTGCGGCTGGGTACATCCCAAGGAGACTTTTAATTCGGCCCGAACGCCTGTCAAGCCTGATTATACCAATATGGCCAACTGGGCTGCCCATCCCGATAAAGTGGATCTGGCCGATCGAACCCCCTGTTCGGATGTGCGCAACCTGGATGAAAAAGCCCCGGTGGATGTTTTTTTTATCTATCCAACTACTTATACGGGCTCTAAAAGGTATGAAACGAACTGGAACGGGGCCGTAGAGGATACCCTGTTGAATAAAAAAACAGACGAATCGCCCATTCTTTTTCAGGCTTCCATTTTCAACGGGTGTGGCCGCATTTTCGCCCCGCGCTACCGTCAGGCACATCTAAATGCCTTTTATACCAAGGATAAAAAATCGGCCAAACAAGCCCTGGATATCGCTTACGAGGACGTAAAAGCTGCGTTCGATTATTATTTAAAACACTGGAACAAAGGCAGGCCCTTTATCCTGGCTGGCCATAGTCAGGGCGGCATGCACTCCATGTACCTGCTACGTGATATGATCGAAGGCACGCCCCTCGAAAAACAATTGGTGGTGGCATATATCGTCGGCTGGCCCGTAGATCCCACGTTTTTTAAGTCTGCCAAACCTTGTGCAACACCCGATCAAACGGACTGTTATTGCACCTGGCGCACCTACGAACGCAATTATGTGCTTAAAAACGCTGAAAAACTGCCCCAAAAAGGCATCGTATGCACCAA
>Ga0247831_1001956_pt1 | contig 35684 bp, 25 predicted proteins | sample LaCruzMarch2015__9_FD_192406 | JGI IMG/M metagenome (GOLD analysis project Ga0247831, IMG submission 192406) | Freshwater microbial communities from meromictic Lake La Cruz, Castile-La Mancha, Spain - LaCruzMarch2015_1m | ecosystem: Environmental > Aquatic > Freshwater > Lake | place: Spain...
TCGCATGGGGCACTTGATCCGGTCCTGTCGGCGGCCCACTTCTTCGTGACGTTGCCCGTGTTGCCATACAAGATGGGTGTTGAACTGCCTTGGGAGTGTGTCTATCCGCTGGGCTACTACCGGCCGGGAAGCTGCGCACCGTGGACGGTGCCGGCCGTGCCGATCAGCTGCCGCGGCTTTGCGGTGGAGGCCGCCACAGTCACCGGGCTCGTGTTCTTGTTGCCCTGACGGCGGGGAATCCCATCGCTTACGCATCCCCATGCAAGCCCCCGACGTGAGCCGGGGGATCGGATGCACGGAACGAGGAATCCCATCGCTTACGCTCCGGGCTTGTATGCGGGCGGGGCCGACACAATCGCTTACGCATCCCCATACAAGCCCCCGGCGTGAGCCGGGGGATCGGATGCACGGAACGAGGAATCCCATCGCTTACGCTCCGGGCTTGTATGCGGGCGGGGCCGACGCAATCGCTTACGCTCCGGGCTTGTATGCAAACGGAGGGGCCGCCCTGAGCCGTTGCTCTAACGGTCAGGTCTTCTGAAGCGTCAGTTCTTCTGGATGCTCGCGATGTAGGCGTAGCGGCGGGCAACCGACTCAAACTCCACCTCGCCGCGGCCCGACGTGCCCAGGTCCACGATTGCGTCGTGCACCTCTGGACGGTAGTGAACATGAAACATCGCCAGCCATCGCTTCAGCCCCGCCGCAAATACCCCCGGCAGGTCCTTCTGGTCCCAGAAGTCGACGATCAGGAGATGCCCTCCAGGACGCAGATTCGCCATCGCAGCGTCGATGGCCCCGGGCCAGGTGGGAATCATCGACAGGCAATACGAGAAGAAGATCGTGTCGAAGGGCTCGTCGCGTCCGAACATCCGTTGGGCATCGAGCTGTTCCGCCAACCCCTGCCGCAGCACGATCCGCTCTCCACCCGCGCGAGTCAGCCCCGTCTTCTCAATGCTCGTGGCCGCTGTCTCAAGCATTTCGTGCGAGGCATCGAGCCCGTAGAGGTGGCCCGGTATGGGCCGCTGCGCCAGTTTGATGAGATTACGTGCCGTGCCACAGCCCACCTCCAGCGTCGCGGTGTTTTGGGCCGTCACCACACGCTCAAGCAGCCGGTCGCGGCCGAGCAGATAGTAGCGGCGGGTCACGTCGTAGACATGACGCGTAACCCGATACATCCGATCCATTGCAGCTGCATGGTCGACGCCGCCCGGACGGCGGTTGTTGGATGACGAGACCGGCCCCGGTGCAACGGGGCTCGGCGGCAAGGGGTCCGATGTGCTCATAGTGCTTTAGTGGCCTCCGGCCGACTGCCCCGCCGGCGGACCAACCATTTCGTAGAGATGAAACATGCCGTAAATGGCCGAGCGATCCTGCAGGTGGAGCGCACGGGCCTGCTCTTCACGCGGAACGAACCGGGCTTTCGTCTCGGGTGAAAGGGCCGCATCGACCGGCGACTTTTCGCCTGCCGTACGGAAGATCACCCGCGTGCCGGGGCCGCCGACCGCGGCGATGTGGCTCCAGAGGTCGTCGATCACCGCCGGCGGCATCCAGTCCTGGCTATCGAGCAGAATGAAGCTGTTGAGGCTGCCGGGCGTTTCCAGCCGGAGCTGGTCGGCGAGCGACGCCATGTGGGTTTCCACCCGTGGAGCCATGGCCTTGATCGTCTCGTAGTGCTCTTTTTTCAGATAGTCGGGCAACGCCTGACGGCCTTCGTGGTCGTAGCGGCGACCGAAGGCCTGCCATGCAAAATAGTTGTCGTCGAGCGGAAAGCCGCAGGCCAGTCGGCGGACCCGCTGCTTGTACATGTCAAAGAGCTTGCCGCCGTCGTTGTCCTGCTCCTCGAGCATGGCCGCATGCTGGCTCGGCGGGATACCAAGGCTGTAGACGGCCACGGGTTGGCGTCCCATCCAACGGACGAGCCTGTTTTCAAACAACGGACCGTATGACTCGTCAAAGATCTTCTCCTGCTCGGCCACCGTGCGGGCCGCCAGCAGTCGGGAGGGATCGCGGCCCAGACCCCGCGCCAGGCCGTGCACGACCCGAAAGAACTGGCCCAGCTTCGCCTGATTGTAGAGGCCCCGCTTGAAGTAGCTGATCCGCTTGGGGCCGAACCTCTTGCCGGGCCAGTCGCTCGACTCCCAGTAGGCACGCGTCTGTGGGTCGAGATGGTCGCGAATAAACCGGCGGTAGTTGTCGACGTTATCCGCGTGCTGGCCATACCCGAAAAAATTGTAGAACGACTCGTAGTCGGGCAGGTGCTGAATGGCCGCGAGCTTCAGCCTCGTCAGGCACATATGGTTGTGATTCAGGTCGACGGCCACGATCCGCTTCGGCTTGTGGATCAGGTAGTTGAGAACGTTGCAGCCGCCGCTGGAGATCGTGAACAGGCTCGACTCGGGGCCCATCTGCAGCGCTTCGGCGTCGACCCGTGGATCCTCCCAGATCTGGTTGTAGACGAAGCCGCGGAACCACATCGTGAACATGCGTTCGAGCATGCCACGCTTGCTGGCGAGCGCGTGGTGGTGGACGGCCTTTTTGAGATGGGCCTTGGTGCTGGGGCGGGCGGCAAGTCTGGTCATCGCTGGGATTCCGGGCCGGAGGGGGGGCACGCAAGCCGCCCAGTGTATCCGAGCCCGCCCAAAACCGTCGATGGTGCAGGCTGAACGGGCCTACGAATACGCCCTGTCCCGGCCTACGTCACGTCGCCGAGACAAGCCTTACTGAGCCGCCGCCCCGTCGACCGCCTCGGTCAAGACCATCCAGTCCGCGCCGAGTTCTCGGCCCAGCCGAACGATCGAGCTTTCCACAGCCGCCAGTTCGATCGTGGCCGCGCGGAGACGGTCGTCGAAGGCCGTGGCGGTAGCCTCTGCTGCCGTGGCATCCTTTCCCCACGACGACAGGTCGCCGGTGAGTTGTTGGGTTTCGTCCGCCACGGCATCCGTCTGCGTTTTCATTTCGTCGCGGGAGGTCTTGATGCGGGCAGAGGCTTTGTCGATCGACGCCATTTCCACCAGCAGTGCCTGCCGAATGGCGTCGACCCCTGCCGACCGTAGCGGCTTTCCGTCGGCGGTCTTCGCACCAAACTCGGCTCCCCGCAGGGCCGTGGCGGGATCTGTCAGCAGCCGTCGCTCGGTCACGCTCTTGATGCGAACCCACTGCTTGTCGTTTTGGAGTTCGAGTGCGGTCTGCAGATCGAACTCCGCTTCCTCCCCGACCTGAAATCGTTTCTGTCTGAATCGCTGGGTGACCGCCCCCGCCGTCGGCTCCGGGTTTTTGGGCACCCCACCAGCGCCGCCGGCTTCTGCATCCCCGCCGACCGTTGCACCAGGTTCGACCGTTGCGCCCGGCTCGCCTGGGCCGTCGTCATCGTCGTCTGGGGCGTCTCGGTCGCCCCCCGGCTCCGGCTCCGCGGAGTCGTCGATCGCAAACTTTCCTTTTTTCGTGAAGACGACCTTCGCGGTGAACTCGACTGTGGCCCAGTATCGTCCCGGAAGCATTTCACCCGCATCCAATTGCTCGCCCAGTTGGGGCCATTGGTCTTCGGGCACCTTTTCGTCGTGCTGCCTGAGGGACTCCATCTGCTTCTCGAGGCTGCCAAGCGTTTGCTCGGCAGTGGTTTTACGGGGCTGTGGCCTCCAGCGGTCGGCTGCCGACTCGGCCGCGTCACTCCCGCCAGCATCGGCCTCGGCGGGATCCTCGGCCGGATCCTTGGGCGTCGCGTAAAAGGCGAGCCAGCGATCCACCGGCAGGTTTTCGTAGACCGTCACTGCGTCATAGTTCCGGGCCCACAACTTGATTTCATCTGGGCTGGAGGGAGCCGGCGAAGAGGCGGGCACGATAGTCAACTCGGAGTTTTCATCCCCCTTGTTGGCTTTCACGGCCTGCACACGGAAGAGTCCTAGAAACCGTCCTCCGTCCGACACGTCAGCGTCCTCAAACACTGCCACCTCGGCGCCGGCGGCTAGCGGGGCTTTCTCGCTCTCTTCGCTCGCCATTGGGATTGAGATCTTGCCAGGCTTCCCGTCTCGGGGAGGATCCAATTCCGCGCCCGTCCACGACCGGCCGTGCCATGTGTCGACATAGGCCAACGCCCGAGTCCAGCGGTCGCGTTGGTTCCGCAAGGCCGCGACCCCCTGGGGGTCTTCGCCCAGCAACTGGTCGATCTTGACCTGTTTTTCGGCGATATCTTTCCGCCATGCCCGCTCCCGCTCCCCCAGCCGCGCGGCCAGATAGAGATATCCCGTGGCTGTCAGCAGGAGGAGGATGGCCGCTGCGACGGTGCCCCAGCTCCAGCCTTTATTGCCAACGGCAATGGCGACTATGCCGACGAGGGCGACAAGGCCAATCACTGCCAGCAGAACAACGTCCATGCACCACCCTGAGCAGCGGACGGCCGTCCGCAGAAACCGTCTCCGGATACCACATCCGGCAACGGCATCACACCCGGACCAACGACTGATCCTGCCCTCTCGCCTCTTGACTCGCCTCTTTCCTCGCCTCTCCGCCCGCCCGGTCGATTCAGAAGCCGTGGCGTCGCCACTTCTCCGAATGCGCAGAGTATATCGGCCGAGACCAGATCGGCATCGCGGCAACACCCCCTTCGAGAGTTTCGTGTCGCGGGGCGTTTGATCTTGAGCCCGCGGTCCAACGGCGTTGCCTTCGGAAGGCGCGTCGCGGTCGGATGTCGCCCCTGGGCAACACGTCGCCTTTCCCCGCCTGCGGCGGAACAACCGCTCAAAACCACTCTTTTTCAGCCCAATCGCCGTCTGGGCCAGGGTTTTTGCCTGCCCCTCCGGGCCTTGTGGCGCGGGATGTGCCCTTGAGTCCTTGAGTTCAGCGGCCCGCCCCCCCTGTTCCTGGTTATCCGGGTTCATCTGGGTCGGGGTTCATCTGGCTCGAAGCTCATTTGGGATTGTTCAGCCGATTCCGGTCATCGGGATCGAAACAAGGAGACCTCATGCGTCGCACTGGCCCCCACCCGTCCCATCCCCTGCCCAGCCCGGCTATTGAAAAAACGGCTCCGGCTACCGCAAAAGCGGCTTCGGGAAGGCCAGCGGCAGTGTTGGCCCGGCCCCGCAAGGTGACGACGCACATCGACGATCCCATCCGGCTCTACCTCCTGCAGATGGGCGTCAACCCGCTGCTGACCCGGGCCACGGAAGTGTCGAGTGCCCGCCAGATCGAGCAGTGGAGGCGGAAGTTTCGCCACACGATGCTCGCCAACGATTTCATCCTGGCCGGAGCGCTGAACCTGCTGGAACGCGTCAAGGCAGGCACGGTCCGCCTCGACCGGACGATCGAGGTGGCAGTGACCAACACCCAGGCGAAGGCCCGCTTTCTCAAGCGGCTGGGCCCCAACCTCGCCACCCTCCGGCTCATCGAACAGGAAAAGTCGCGGCTCTTCCGCATCGCCATGTCGCGGAGCGTGCCACTGGAGCAGCGACGGGCTGCCTGGCGTCGGCTCGTGCGGCAACGGAACAAGGCGGTGCGGCTGGTGGAGGAGATGCACCTGCGGATCCAGCGGCTCACGCCGCTCCTCAAGCAGCTGCGGACGATTGGCGGGCGGATCGAGGAGGTGCGCGGGCAGCTCGGTGAGCCGGCCCGCGGTGGTGCCGATCGGGAGTTGCTCCAGCAGGAACACCGTCGGCTGCTGCTTTCCACCCGGGAGAGCCGGCGCACGCTCGCGCGGCGGCTGACGCGGCTCGACGACCTGCAGCAGCGTTATGACGCGGCCAAGCGGGAGCTCGCCGCGGGTAACCTGCGGCTGGTTGTCTCGATTGCCAAGCGGTATCGCCACCGCGGGCTCTCCTTTCTGGACCTCATTCAGGAAGGCAACTCCGGGCTGATGCGGGCCGTCGACAAGTTCGAACATGCCCGGGGCTTCAAGTTTTCGACCTATGCGACGTGGTGGATCCGGCAGGCCATCACGCGGGCCATCGCCGATCAGAGCCGCACCATCCGCGTGCCGGTGCACATGGTGGACACCATGACAAAGCTCCGGAATGCGTCGCGGCTGTTTGTCCAGCGGCACGGCCGCGAGCCGAACCTCGATGAGATGGCCGAAATCACCGGCCTTTCCGTCGAGGAGGCACAGTGCATCTGGCGGATGTCGCGGCAGCCTGTTTCGCTCGATCAGCCACTCGGCGACAGCGACGACGGCTCCGTGGGGGAATTCGTCAGCGACCAGCGGGACGTGGATCCGCTTCAGGATGTCAACCAGCAGGCGCTCAAGTCGGTCATCGGCCGGGCACTCGACGGCCTGTCGTACCGGGAACGCGAGATTCTCCGACTCCGTTTCGGGCTCGCCGACGGATACAGCTACACCCTCGAAGAGGTGGGAACGCTTTTCGACGTGACGCGGGAGCGGGTCCGCCAGATCGAGGCCAAGGCCGTGGAAAAACTACGCGAGCCGGGGCTGCATGCCCAGCTCTCCGGATTCGTGGACGAGCGGGCCTACTCGCGGCTCCGCGCGAGCCCGCCCGCCCGCACTCGCAGTGCGGCGGCAGGCCTCTGCGCGAGACCCCGGCCCGACGTGGAAAACGTGCCCGAGTTGGAAACGGCGATTTCGTGACGGGCCTCGCCCCGTCACGGCCCGACTCCACAGCGTCACGCCAACATCAGGCCACCGATCTCAAGCCACCAGACCGACGTCAGGCCGACTTGGCCTCATCGAGGGCCTGCTGGAGCTTGGCCTTCGGCTGCACGCCCATGAACTGCTGCACGAGACGGCCGCCCTGAAAGATCATGATCGTGGGGATGCTGGCAACGTTGTAGGTCATCGCCAGTTGGCTGTTCTCATCAACGTTCACCTTGCCGACGCGGAAAGCCCCGGCGTTTTCGCCGGAGAGTTCCTCGATCGTCGGTCCGATCATGCGGCAGGGGCCACACCACGGGGCCCAGAAGTCGACGAGCACCGGCACGGGTGAGTCGAGCACTTCCTGCTGAAAGTTCGCGTCGGTGAATACGAGTGCGTTTCCCATGGGTTCCAATCTCCTTCGTTTTCGGCAGGGGTTCGGGTATGACTGCTCGTGTTAAGGGTCCAGGACTGAGCGGACGGACAACGGTGACCGGAAGACGTTACCGGGCCGGAGAGTATAGCAGGGCTCCATGCGCGACCACCACCATGCCATTCGTCTGGGGTCGGCCTGGGAGCCGCCCGGCGTGGTTCCTCCCAGTATGGACGAGCGTGTGCTGTGGGCACGACGTTTTGGCCGGCCCGGCGGGCTCGAACCGGATGACCGGGTGCTGCTGGTCGTGACAGAGTCCGCCACCGGAGCTGAGATCGCGGTCAATGGGGTCTGCCTGCCACCGCTCCTGCTGCCACCGCATTTAGCCGTGGCGGCCCGCTGGTCTCACGACATCACTCCCCTGCTCCGCGACCGCAACGATATCGTTGTCGCGGTGCCGGCCACCGTGGGCGGCGATCTGGTTTGTGACACGCGGGGCCGGAGCCCGCTGCCGCAGGCCATCGGCACGATCACTCTCGAGATCGTCACTCCGCACAAGGCCACGTCCGGGGCACAGGTCGGCCATCCCGCTTGACACCGTCGGCCCGCGGCCGCTACGAACACCTCTGTTCACGATGCAGCCCGCGGGTGGCGGCATCGATCCGAAGAGTCACAAGACATTCATACGAGGTATCTGATGTCGGTCATCCGTGTTGGTAGCAACGGCAGCTATGCCGAAGGTTGGGACGAGGTGTTTGGGGGTGCGAAGCCGGCCAAGTCGAAGGCTGTCAAGAAAAAGGCCGCCGGGAAGAAGACCGCGAAGAAGGTCGGTCACGCGGCATCGAAAAAGACCGCAGCCAGCAAGAAGCCGACTGCTCAAAAAGCTGCCAAGCCGGCCTCCGCAAAGAAGTCGAGCAAGAAGTCGGCTAAGAAGTCGGTCAAGAAGTCCGCCAAGAAGCGTTGATCGAAGCGGTATACAAGCCCGGAGCGTAAGCGATTGCGTCGGCGTTTCGCTTGATGGAGCCCGCTGTGTTGCGTCCGATCCCCCGGCTTACGCCGGGGGCTTGTATGGGAGCGATTGACGGGCGCGGCCCCTACGTGCCCAATTCGCGGGCGCGGGCAGCGGCCGTCACAACGGCATCGATCAAGGCTCCGCGGACGCCGCGTTGTTCCAGCACGGCCAGGCCCGCGATCGTCGTGCCCCCGGGGCTCGAGACACGGTCCTTGATCTGGGCGGGATGTTCTCCCGTTTGATCCAGGAGCGCGGCTGTGCCGGAGAGGGTTTCGGTCGCCAGCGCCAGCGCGAGATTCCTCGGCAGGCCAGCCTTCACACCTCCGTCGGCCAGCGCCTCGACGAGCAACGCCACAAATCCCGGCCCTGAGCCCGACAGCCCGGTGACGGCATCCATCAGGGATTCGTCGGCCTCGTGCACGCGGCCGACCGCGGTCAGGAGTTCGAGCACTCGCTTCAGATCCGCAGCAGGCACCTCCGGCGTGCGGCAGACCACCGACACGCCACGGCCAACCAGGCAGGGAGTATTGGGCATCACGCGGATGACGCTGGGAATGCCCGTGTACTCCGCCAGATGCCCGAGCGTCAGCCCCGCCACGATCGAGACAACCACCGCGTCGGGAGCGAGCGCCCCTGAAAACTCCCGACAGGCGACGGCCGCCTGCTGTGGCTTGACGGCCAGAAACACGATGCGGGCAGCGGCGGCGGCAGCGGCGTTGCTAACGGCCAGACGAATACCGGGCAGCCGTTCCACCAACCGTTCCCGTGCGGCCACGACTGGGTCATGCACGATGATGTCGGACGGTTTGAGCAGCCCCGCCCGGCAGAAGCCCTCCGCCAGGGCGAGCGCCATCTGACCGCCGCCGATCATGGCAAGCGTGGCTGATCCCGGTCCCGTCGACTCACCGTCTTTTGTGGCGTCTATTTTGGAACTGCTCATGGCTGAGAGGCTCCGGGCTGAGAGGCTCCGGGCGGTTGCTTTGTTTCGGGCGACAACGCTCCTGCTGGAGGCTGCGTTGATGCTGAAGGCAGTGCCGTTGCCCGCGTGACCGGCTCCAGGGCGGCGTCGATCGCGGCAGCATCGATCCGGCTCACCCACAATTGGCTGGTCGTCCCCCGGCCGCCGCCGTCTCCGCCACGGCTAGCCGTCCACATCAACAGTTGACCGTCCGGCGAAAATGCGGGGAGCACGTCGGCTCCCTCGTGGTCGGTGATCCGCAGCGGCGGACCAGTCAGGAAGGCCTGCCGGCCGCCCGTTGTGGCGTCGGGGCCGGCGGCCTCGTAGCGGGTGATCCACAGATCGTAGTTGGGCCGCTTGTTGGGATCAGAGTGGTCGGCGCCGGTCCAGATCAGCCAGGGCTTCGTGGGGTGCCAGTAGGGGGCCCACCGCACGCCTTGGCCGCTCGTGATCGCCACGTCATCCGAGCCGTCCGCTTTCATCACATGAATCTGCAGCATGTCCTTTTCGACACGGTCGGTCCGGTAGGCGATGAAGCGGCCGTCGGGGGAGAAGAATGGTCCGCCGTCGTAGCCGGGCTGATTCGTCAACTGGCGGACGTTTCCACCGTCCGCATCCATGACGAAAATATCCGGGTCGCCGTCCCGATCACTGACGAACAGGATACGGCTGCCGTCTGCGGAGTAGGAGCATTCGGCGTCGTAGCCGGCTTCGTGCGTGAGCTGGACAAGACCCCTGCCGCCGCCTGGGGCCGGCTGGAGGTCTGCCGTGAAGATGTCGGTGTGGGGATCGAAATCCCACTGATACCGCCGGCGTCGGCCGGTCTTGCGGTCCTCCTCGGCCTGGGCCCGCGCGGCCGACTCCGTGCCGTCGAGCATTGGATCGAGATGGCTCGAGGCAAACAGGAGCCGCTTTCCGTCCGGAGAAAACCAGCTGCATGTGGTGCGACCGCGGCCGGTGCTGATCCGCACGGGGGCTGCGGGCCGCGGCGCGGCCGCATCGAAGGGCTGCACGAAGATCTGGTAGAACGGATAGTCCGCTGGTACCGCCTGGTAGCAGATCTGTCGCTGATCGGGGGCGAAATACCCTTCGCCCGCTTTCGGCAGACCGAGGGTCAGCTGCACGGGCGAATCCAGAAACCGCCGCTCGAGGCTCGAGAGCTGCTCCGTCGGCGACTGGTCGGCTGCAAGGCCCACCAACGGCGGCAGGCAGAGGAGCGCCCAAGTCACCGGACAGATCAACAGACAGGTCACCGGAGCGATGGCCGAGATGGAGCAAGACCAGAAACGAGCATTGAAGGATTTTCGCATGCAGCGGAGTATATGCGACGCCAGGAACGGACCCAAAGACAGACGATTCCACGCCACAACCCGGAGGAGAAACTGACGGCATGAAGATTTACACGAAGACCGGCGATGCCGGAGAAACCGGACTCTTTGGCGGGCCCCGGGTCGCGAAAGACCATGCGCGGATCGAAGCCTTCGGCACGGTGGACGAACTCAACAGTCATCTCGGGGTCATCCGCACGCTGCCGGCGACCGGCGGATTCGACCCCCTGCTCCGACGGATCCAGTGCGAACTGTTCGATCTCGGCGCCCAACTCGCGACCCCCGGGGCCGTCGAGGAGCGGATCACGACCAGCCACGTCGCGTATCTGGAGCAGGCGATTGATGAGCACGAAGGAATGATCGAGCCGCTCACCTGTTTCATCCTGCCGACGGGAACGCCGCAGGCCGCGGCACTGCATGTTGCCCGCACAGTCTGCCGGCGGGCCGAACGCCGCGTTGTCACGCTGGCCAGCCGTCTGGAAACAACGATTCCGGCCAACGCCATCGAGTATTTGAACCGGCTGGGCGACCTGCTCTTCGTGTTGGCCCGCGTGGCAAACCGGCGGGACGGCGTGGCTGACGATCCCTGGCATCCGGCGACATGACCGAATGACCGACGCCCACACCGCGACCCCCTCTCCCATCGCGCCCCCCTTTCGCCCCGCGGTTCTCCGCGCCGCCGCGGAACTGGCCGCGATGCGGCAACGGATCGCAGCGCAACATGCCGCCGGCGCTCCCGGCATCCAGACCTGCTGGCTGGCATCCGACCTCTGCGATGCGTTGGTCATCGGCCTCTGGGAATCGGTCTTGAACGATCTGCCGGCTGCGGATGCCGCCACGCTCCGACAGCATGCCGTGCTCGTGGCCCATGGAGGGTTTGGCCGGCATGAAATGGCGGCGTTTTCCGACATCGATCTCATGCTGCTCTACGACCGTCAGGCCGCTGGCCCGGTCGCCATGGCGGCCAGGCGGCTGCTGCAGGATCTTTTCGATGCCGGTGCGGAGGTCGGGCAGAGCGTGCGAACGGTGAACGAGGCCTGCCGTCTGGCCGCAGCGGATCCGACGATCCTGAGCTCGTTGCTCGAGTGCCGTCCACTGGCGGGGAATGCCGCTCTGGTCACGCGGCTGGCGGCCCGACTGCGGACACTCGTGCAGAGGGGATCGCAGCGGTATGCCCGGGCCCTTGTCAACGCCCGTCGCGAGGAGGCCGATAAGTATGGAGAGACCGTCGCGCTTCTGGAGCCGAACGTGAAGCGTTCGCCCGGCGGCCTCCGCGACATTCAACTGGTGCGGTGGCTCGGCCGCGTGCTGCGAGATGCGTCTTCCCTCGATGCGTTCAGCCTGGCAGGCGGATTGTCGCGGGCGGATGCCGACACGCTTCGGGACGCGGCGGAGTTTCTGACGCGGCTGCGGAACGATCTCCACCTGTCGGCCGGCAAGGCGGCCGACGATCTCACGCGGGACCAGCAGGTGAGGATCGCCGAGTCGCGGGGCATCCAGAAGCAGGATGGGCTGCTCGGCGTCGAGCGGTTCATGCGGGATTACTTCAAGCACACACGCGGCGTGGCGCAGGTGGTCGAGACGCTCGTCGCCGGCCTGCGAAAGCCCACGACAGCCCGGTCGCTGGTCGCAGGCATGTTCGGCAACCGGGTTGAAGGGCTCTATCGGGTCGGGCCGCACGATGTGGCGGCGGTCTCCGGCTGCCTGCCTCGCGTGGTGGGAAGCCTCGACTCGATCGTGCGGCTGGTGGAACTGTCGACGCTCTACGATCTGCCGATCGAGCACACCACCTGGGAGGCGGTGCGTGCCGGCATCGCGAGTCTGCCCGTCGGAGCCGACGCCGATGCAGGACGGCGGTTCCTCGGCCTCTTCGACCGACCGCGTGGGCTGGGCTCTGCCCTGCGCCGTCTGCACGAAGTGGGGGCGCTCGAAAGGATTATCCCTGAGTTCGCGCACGCCCGTCATCTGCTTCAGTTCAACAACTACCATAAATACACCGTCGACGAGCACTGCATCGTGGCCGTCGAACGGGCCGTTGCGCTGCAGGAGGAGGCCGGCTGGTTGGGCGAGGCGTGGCGGCAACTCAACCGCAAGCGGCCGCTGCTTCTGGCGCTGTTGATCCACGACCTCGGGAAGGGATTCGTCGAGGACCACAGCGAGGTGGGGGCACGGATGGCCCGCGATGTGGCGGCCCGCTTCGGCCTGCCCGCCGACGAGGCCGAGATCATCGAATTTCTCGTACTCAAGCATCTCGTCATGGCACACCAGGCGTTTCGGCGGAACACGGCCGACGACAGCCTTGTCGTGCGGTTTGCCCGAGACGTCGGCTCCCCGGAAGTGCTGCGGATGCTGGCGGTGCTCACGGCGGCCGACGTCACCGCCGTTGGGCCGGGCGTCTGGACCCGCTGGAAGGCCGACCTCCTCGGCGAACTCTACTTCCGCACGCTCGGCACGCTGGATGGGGAGAGCCCATCGGTGGCCGCGGACCGTCACCGGCGTGGGCTCGATGGCCTGCTCGCGGATCGCGATGCCGACGATCGCATCGTGCGACTCGCCCGGCAGTTGCCGCACTCCTATCTCCACGACACCGAGCCGGCTCGGATGGTCGAGGAGTTGGGGAAGCTTTCCCGCCTCGAGGCGGGGGGCATGTTCGTGGGCAGCCGCTGGCAGCCGGCAACCGCCACCGTGGCGGTCACTTTCGCAGCGCAGGAATCGGTCGCCAGCGGAGTGTTTCATCGGCTCACAGGCGCGCTCACCAGCCAGCGGCTCGAGATCCTCGCCGCCGACATCCACACGCTCGAAGAGGGCCTGGTGCTCGACCACTTTGTCGTGCACGATCCGGATTACGCCGGTGAGCCTCCCGCGGAGCGTTTTGCCGAGATCGCGACGGCCGTTCGCGAGGCTGTGCGGGCGGATCACTCTCCGTCGTTTACGCGGCGCTGGAATCCGTTTGCGCCGCTGCCGAATCCTGCAGCGGCAGCCCCGGCCCGTGTGCGGTTTGACAACGAGAGCTCCGCGCATGCCACGATCCTGGAGGTGTTTGCCCACGACTCGGCTGGCCTCCTGTATGCCATTGCGAGGACGATCTTCGAGCAGGGGCTGTCGGTGCGGTCGGCGAAGATCGGCACCTATCTCGACCAGGTGGTGGATGCCTTTCACGTGACCGACGAACGCGGTGCGAAGGTGATGGATCCCGAAAGGCTCGCCGGGATCCGCCGGGCCCTCGAACGCGTGGCTGCGCCGGTCAACGGGCCGGGCGGGGGCTGAGCGGGGGCGAATCAGCGGGGCCGCAGGCTGAGCATCCGCCGGCGCCAGGCCGTTTCAAATTCGGCGGTCGTCATGCCGACGAGTTGTTCAAATTCCGCCCCCCTGCCCGTCGCCTCGTCGTTCACCGTGGCCGGACCGCCGAGAGCGGCCAGGGACGCCGGCGTGAGCACGGGCTCAAGGATGGCGAGGTGGAAAGCGAGTCCCCAGGCCATCAGGTAGCTTTGCTGGCTGGCCTTCCGACCGCCGGAATGTCCGACGAGAAACTGGCCCTGGCCGGCCCGCAGCAGGTCCAGGAGCGGCGGCGGATCACGGCCGGCCAGCAATTCCTGCAGGGCCTTGAGACGGATCGGATCGGGGGCGTCAAGCCGCAGTTCTCCCGCCTCGAGCGGCGCCGTCTCGAAGACCTGCGCGAGTCCCTCGTCGAGCCACAGCGGCAGCGGTCGCCGGCCGTTCTCCGAGAGGCATCGATCGGCATAGGCATGCCATGCCTCGTGGGTGAGCCGGGCGGCGAATTCGCGGCGGGCGTCGGCGACCCGTGCCGCGTTGTCACGCCGGGCCGTCGTGACCTGGTCGAGCATCGCCTCCCGTTCCCGCTGCCAGCGGTTGCGGGCCAGTTGCACGATCTCGGCCCGCTTGCCGGCGGGCATCCCCTGCTTTTCAAGATCGCTCGCCAGCCGCCGCACGTCGCGTTCAAACGCCGTGTCGCGGCTGGCGATCTCCCGCTCCGTGAGCGCGAGACTATCCGCTGCGGTCCGCTCCTGTTCGATCATCGCCGGCATGTCGCTGCCCGCCACGAGCAGGCCGCGGGCCGGCACGTAAAAGGCCGGGTGCTCAGCCTCGATGCCGAGGCTCTCCTGGACGCCACGGTATTCGCTGGCCGTTCCGCAGAGCATGACCCGCAGCGGGGCGACGGCGTCGCCCGCAGAAGCAGAGGGCACCAGAGCCGTAAGTGCAGCGAAGACCTGTTCGAGAAGGACAACGGCTTTTCTGGTGAGCTGCGGATCGGCCGTGCTGTCGATCGTGAACCAGCGGCCCGCGTACCGCCAGGGCTCGTCGTCGTCTCGGAGGAGCGTCACGGCCGTTTCGGCGGCATGCTGCCTGCCGCGGCGGTTACGAAACTCGTCCACTCGGCGGGCGAGGCGGGCATGGTCGGCCTCCGGCAGCCGCTCGATCGCCGCGATCCGTATCGCGCTGATTGGCGGCCAGGTGATGAGTTCCATCCCCTTGCCCGGCGGTTGGAAGATCTGCACAAATCCGACCGCGGCCGAAGGGTCGCGACGACCGCCGTCGGCCACGGACTCGACGACGAGACCTTGCAGCTGCCGTCCGTCGTGGAGCCTGAGGCTCTCGAGTTTCCACGGTGCCGTGGCCAGCCCGGGCGAAGGATCAGCCCCCATCGCCGCGGCGGCCGCCATCAGGGAGACGACAGCGACTGCCACCACGAAGGCGAACCGCAGGAAAATCCGGACCATGCTCGACCCGTCCACGCTGGATCACAGGTAGGTGTTGATCACGTTCTCGAAGAGTTCCTGGCGACCGCTCGTGCAGGCCTCGGCCTCACCCTTGGCGAGCATCTCCTTTTCGAGCGTCTTGAAGCTCTCGCTGCCCGCCTCGATCCGCCTGCCCAGCGGGCTCGACCAGCTCGCATACCGCTCGTCGACGAGCTTCTGGATCGCCCCGTCGGCCCGCATCGCTGCGGCGATCTTCAGGCCACGGGCGAAGGCGTCCATGCCGCCGATGTGGGCATGGAAGAGGTCGACCGGCTCGAAGCTCTCTCGCCGGACCTTGGCGTCGAAGTTCACGCCGCCGGGGGCCAGACCGCCGTATTTCAGGATCGAATACATAATCTGCGTCGTGAGGTAGATGTTGGTCGGAAACTGGTCGGTATCCCAGCCGACCAGCGTGTCGCCGGTGTTGGCGTCGATCGAGCCGAGGAATCCCTGCATGCCTGCATACTCGAGCTCGTGCTGCATCTCGTGGCCGGCGAGCGTGGCATGGTTGGTCTCGATGTTCATCTTGACGTGCTTCTCCAGGCCATAGGCACGCAGGAAATTAATGCAGGTGGCGCAGTCGAAATCGTATTGGTGCTTGGTGGGCTCGCGGGGCTTGGGCTCGAAGTAGAACTGGCCGGTGAAGCCGATCTCCTTCGCGGAGTCGACGGCCATGTGCATGAACCGGGCCAGATGGTCGACCTCCCGCTTCATGTCGGTGTTCCAGAGGCACTGGTAGCCCTCGCGGCCGCCCCAGAAGACATAGCCCGCGCCGCCGAGGGCGTGGGTGACTTCCAGCGCCTTCTTCACCTGGGCTGCGGCGTAGGCGAAGACCTCGGCATTGCAGCTGGTGGCGGCGCCGTGCACATACCGCGGATTGCTGAAGAGATTGGCCGTGCCCCAGAGGAGCTTGATCCCGGTCTTCTCCTGGTGGGCATGAAGCGCCGCGGCCACCGCGTCGAGATTCTTGTGCGACTCTGCGAGCGATTTGCCCTCGGGGGCGACGTCGCGGTCGTGAAAGCAGTAGAAGCCCACGCCGAGCTTCTCCATGAACTCAAACGCCACCGCCACACGGGAGATCGCAGCTTCGAGTGTGTCGCCCCCCTTCTCCCAGGGGCGGATCATGGTCGGCGCGCCGAAGGGATCGCTGCCGGTGCCGCGGAAGGTGTGCCAGTAGGAGACGGCGAACCGCAGGTGGTCGCGCATCGTCTTTCCCTCGACCAGGGCATCGGGATCGTAGTGGCGGAACGCCAGCATGTTTTTCGTGGACGGGCCCTCGTAGCGGATCTTCGTGATGCCCGGAAAAGCCTCGGAACCAGTGCTGTGTGCGGCTGCCATCGAACGGATGCTCCTACTGACACGGATGGAGAAAAAATGAAATCGCGTCGGGGTGAACGCGGGACAGTTATATCGGCAGTCAGGCCGACTGTCGCCTCCACGCTAGAATGGCCCGAGAGCTTTTTCCAGGTGTCGTGAACGATCGGAGACGCGTACGTGAATCGCCCTCGCACCATGACGGATGTTCCTCTGCTCGATTCGACGGGACCTTCGCGTCGAGCGGTTCTGAGGGCTACCGTCGCGGCCGTCGCCGGGGTCACCACAGCGGCCATGGTGTCTGGAGGGCAGGTTCTGGCGACGGAGCCGGATGCCGTCGCCTCGCCGTCGCCCGCACCCGTGCCGTATCAAGGTCTGCTCGAAAACGAGGGGCACGCCTACCAGAACTGGGGTCTCACGCACGAGACCAGGCCGGCCGTCTACGTGGAGCCGATCAGCTACGCTGATGTTCAGGCGGTCGTGGTCGATCCGATCCGATTTCCTTCGCCCGTGAGCTCCGTCGGTTCGATGCTCTCGGTGACGCGGACGGTCGTCAACGACGGCGGCACGCTCCTCTGCACGCTCAAGCTCGACGAGATCCTTGGCGTCGAGACCGATGCGGCGGGGCGGAGTGTCGTGCGAGTGCAGGCCGGCTGCAGGCTCAAAAAACTGCATCTGTGGCTCCAGTCACGCGGCCTCGAGATTCCGTACCAGGCGGAAATCGGCGACGCCACCGTCGGCTCGATGGCGGCCGGCGATACGAAGGATTCGTCACTCGAAGGGCCAGGCTATTTCTCGGCGGGTGTTGTCGCAGTGACCTACGTCGATGAGCAGGGCACGCTCGTCACTCTCTCCGACCTTGTCGACGACAAGGCGTTTGCAGAATTCAAATGCTCGTATGGGCTCTCGGGGGTCATCGTCGAATGCCTGGTCGAGGTGCGGTCGGCGAGGTTGTGCCGGTCGCGATTCAGTGTTGTGACAGAGGAATCGCCGGAGGCGCTCGCTGCCACCATCAGGCGGATGCATGACGAATGCGATGCGTTGTTTGTCAGCGTCAAGCTTGAGTCGCTCCGGGGCGTGTGCGATCAACGCTTCTCGGCCGGCCCAGGTGTGATGACGCCGGCCGCCTCGCAGCCCGTTTTCGACGAGATACGAAGGTCACGCCGGCTCAGCATTCAGCACGGCGACGCCCCCCATCCCACTGTAAAATCGCCGCCGTTGCCTCACGGGATCGTCTACTCGCGAGCAGATATGGTCAATGAATACTGGCGACCGAAGGGAGACGAACCCAGGCTCGACTTCCAGTATTACGAGCACGATCTTTCGAATCTGGGTCGCGTTATCGACGAGTCGTATGCCTTCACAAACCAATTTTCCAAGGAACACGGCTTCTCGCCCCATGCGTGGGTGATTTACTTCGTCCGCCGACTGCCGGTGACAAAGAAGCCTCACGGCCTCTATTCGGACGGCCCAGGGATCTCGGTGTCGTTCGACCCGATCTTCTCAAACCCCGTCGATCCCCTCTGGCAGCAATTCGCGAAAGCCTACAACCAGGTCGCGATTCACTCGCTCGGCGGCAGGGCCTCGCCGATCCAGACACAGTGGCTTACGCCGGCCGACCTAACGATCCCCCGGCAGTTGGCTAGAACTCGATTCACGACGAAGTACTACGCACAGTTTCTGGGCTGAATGGGCCTTGAAAGGTGCGGTTCATTCGCGGCCGGGTGGCAGCGGCGTCCAGTTGTCAAAGGTCGCGGCCTGGCCGCGGAGGTGTCCGGCGGCATCGGCCAGGTTCCAGACAATCGCCTGCTCGATCCGAAATCGCCGTCCTGATCGTGAGACGCGGATGCCGGAATAGTCGTCGACGAAACCGTCGCGGCGGGTTCGCTCCAAGATCCGGGCCCGTTCGTCGCGATGCACCGGTTCGGCCGTCTGCCGCGAGGGCGTCTGCACGAACGTGGCGAGATCCATCTCCCACAGCGCGAGCGCCGTGGCGTTGCCGTAGTTGAGGACCGGGTCGGCTTCGGTGCCGTGCGAGACGACGACGAACGGCGACTCGAAGAGCCGCCGGGCCTGATCGGCCGCGGAAGCATCGCGGGGAACAAGATCGCGGCCGAGCAGCCGCGCGAACGAGTCGAGCAGCATCTGAACGTGGTTGATCTGATCGGGGCAAGACCAGGGCGTGTCGGCGTGTGTCATTGCTGGACCACCCGGGCCAGGATCCTGCGGCCCCACTCTGGGCACCACTCGATGAGGCCCGCCAAGAGCCTCGCCTTTCCGGGCACGACAAGCTCGCTTCGCCGACTCGCGCAGGCGGCGAGCACCTGCTCAGCCAGCCGGTCGGGATCGAGTTGCCGGAGTGCCCGGGTGCCGCCCGGGCGGAGAGCCTCGGCGGGCAGTCCGGCATCCGCAACGTCGGCCGCGTAGCGGTCGGCCGCATCGGCCGACCGGGGGTCGTTGTCGTCGCGACGGATCGGCCCCGGCGAGACCAAGAGCACGTGGGCCCCCCGCGGCGTCATCTCCAGCCGCACCGCTTCGACGTAGGCCGCCAGCGCCGACTTCGCGACGCAGTAGGAACCCATGAAGGGCGTGACGAGCTTGCCTGCCAGGCTGCCGATGTAGACCATGTGGCCGCCGGCCGCCGCCACGTCATCGGCCACGGCCTGCGTGATCTCGACGGCGGACGAGACGTTGGCGTCGAAATACTCGCGGAGCTCATCGGCAGTTGTCGTGAGGATCTTTCCCCTGCCCGACCGGCCCACGCAGAAAAAGAGATCGTCGACGCCGCCAAGAATCCGCAGCGCCTCCCCGACCACGCGGCCCCCTTCACCGGGCCGGGCCAGATCAGCCGTGATGCCCCGCACCCGGCTGTCGCGAGGATGGCCATTGGCTGAATGGGCGTTGCCGACCTCGCAGGCGGCGAGGCCCTGCCGAACGCCCTCGCTCGAGCGGCCCACGATCAGCACGCGGGCTCCCGCGGCGTCGAGGTGCCGGGCCAGCGCCAGGCCGAAGCCGGCCGTGCCGCCCGCCACGATCACCCTCCGGTCATGCCACATGCGTGTCGTCATCGGGAAAGAGTCTAACGCAAATCGGTCGGCTTGCAGTATTCTTCGGGCCCCGCCCCCACACCGTCCGCCCCACCCCGCCCGAGGACGCCAGCCATGTCACTTGCCACGCCGATCCCCTCCGCGATCGTCCGCACCAAGATCGTCGCCACCGTCGGTCCCGCCTGCCGCGCCGAGGCCGGCCTTCGCAGCCTGGTCGATGCGGGCGTCGACGTGTTCCGCCTGAATATGGCCCACGGCTCGATGCCGGAACATCAGGAAACGCTCGACCGGGTGCGACGGGTGGCGGAGGCCGTCGGGCGTCCGATTGGCGTGCTCGTCGATCTGGCCGGGCCGAAGATCCGGCTGGGGGAGATTCCAGGTGGCGCGGTGGAATGCGCCGAGGGGGCGGTCTTCAAGTTCATCCGTGGCACCGAGAGCGGGCAGCCGGATGAGTTCACGACCACCTACGAACGGCTCATCGACGAACTGGCCGTGGGCGATGCGGTGATGCTCGCCGATGGCACGATCAGCCTGGTGGTTGAAACACGTTCCGCGAACGAGGCCCGCTGCCGGGTCGTGCAGGGCGGGCTGCTTCGCAGCCGTCAGGGGGTGAACCTGCCGGGCGTGAAACTCTCGGTGGCCGCCATGAGCGCCGCCGACTGGCAGCACGCCGAATGGGCCGCCTCCGCCGGAGCCGACTTTGTGAGCCTCTCGTTTGTGCGGAGCGCGGTGGAGGTCAAGCTGCTCAAGGAACTGCTGCGAACCCGCGGTTCGAAGGCCCGCGTTGTCGCCAAGATCGAGAAGCGGGAGGCGATCGACAACCTCGATTCGATCGTGGAGGCGGCCGACGCCGTGATGGTGGCCCGTGGCGACCTCGGCGTGGAGATCGACGTGGCCAGCATGCCAATGATGCAGAAGCAGATCATCCGCGCCTGCCAGCGGTATCAGAAGCCGGTGATCGTGGCGACGCAGATGCTCGACAGCATGCAGCATTCCCGGCGGCCCACGCGGGCGGAAACGACCGACGTGGCCAACGCGATCCTCGACGGCGCCGACGCCTGCATGCTCTCCGGCGAGACGGCGATCGGCGAGCATCCGCGGCTCGTGGTGGAGATGATGCGGCGGATCGCCAGCGCCACGGAGAAGCAGTATCTGCAGGACCGCCGACAGTTTCTCGTGGATTCCCTCGGCAAGAGCCGGGCGGCGGTGTCGGCGGGCGAATTTCTGCCGCAGCCGGAGTTTCTCTTCGAAGGCCTGCACCCGATTACTCAGGCCGTGGTCGACGGCGCCAGCCGGATCGCCGCGGAACTCGACGCGAAGCTCGTGGTCGTGGCCAGCAAGAGCGGCGTGACGGCGATTGCCCGGTCGAAGCGGCGCGGGGCGGTGCCCACCGTCGGCGTCAGCGACGACCCGGCCACGCTCCGGCAGATGTCGCTCTACTGGGGCGTCACCCCGCTGGCCGCGGTCGAGGGGGGGGACATCAACACGCTTCTGGAGCATGTCAGCTCCTGGGGCCTTCGCGAGGGGCGGCTGCAGCGTGGCGACCGGATTCTGCTGGTGGCGGGTATCGGATTTGGCACCGGCGGGCACAATATGGCCCTCGTCCACGAGGTGTGAGGAATCAAAAGAGTCATCAGGAGAAGACGATGAAGAAGAAGTGCGTGCTGGCATATTCAGGTGGTCTCGACACCTCCGTGATCCTCGGCTGGCTCATCGAGCAGGGCTACGAGGTGATCGCGGTCTACGTCGATCTCGGCCAGCCCTGCGAGGATCGTGAGGCCACGCTCGCCAAGGCGCGAACCTGCGGCGCCGCCAAGGCGATGATCGTGGACGTTCGCGAGGAACTCTGCCGCGACTTCGCTTTTCCTGTCATGCAGTGGCAGGCCCGCTACGAGGGCACCTATCTGCTCGGCACCTCGATCGCCCGGCCCCTGATCAGCAAGGTCTGCGTGGAGATCGCGCATGCGGAGGGGGCCACCGTCTATGCCCACGGCGCCACCGGCAAGGGCAATGACCAGTGCCGCTTCCAGCTCGCCGCCGAGGCGATCGATCCGACAATTCATGTGCTCGCTCCGTGGCGGATCGCGGAGTTCCGGGCCAGGTTCCCCGGCCGAAAGGAGCTCATCGAGTTCTGCGAGGAAAAAAACATCCCCGTGAAGGCGTCGAAGGGAAAGCCCTACAGCTCCGACGAAAACTGCCTGCACACCAGCTACGAGGCCGGCCTGCTCGAGGAACTCACGACCGACGGCTTCGCGCTCGTCGACTTCGGCATGACCGTCTCGCCGCAGGCGGCCCCCGACACGCCTGAGACGGTGCGGCTCGACTTCGAGGCGGGCGTGCCCGTGCGGGTGAACGGCCGGCCGCTCAAGGCCCACGACATGGTGCTGGCCCTCAACGAGATCGGCGGCCGCCACGGCATCGGACGGACCGACATCGTGGAGAACCGGCTCGTCGGCATGAAGAGCCGTGGCGTCTATGAGGCGCCGGGCATGACGCTGCTCTACGAGGCCCACCGACTCGTCGAGCAGATGACGCTCGACCGCGACCTCGTGCATCTCCGCGACCGGCTGTCTCCCGAGGTGGCGGAGATGGTGTACTACGGCTTCTGGTATGTGGCGAAGATGGACGCCCTGATGGCGTTCATTCGCGAGACACAGAAGCCTGTCACGGGCACCGTCGAGCTCAACCTCTATAAGGGCAACATGCTTGTAAAGAGCCGGGAGAGCAGCCAGAGCCTCTACGACGCGGCGATCGCGTCGATGGAGGGGGGCGGCTCCTCGTATGATCAGACAGATGCCGAGGGCTTCCTGCGGATTCTCGGTTTACCGTCGCGGGTGCAGGGGCACGTCCGGCCGCGGGGATAGGTTCAGCCCGTTCCCATAGAATCCCCCGGCGTAAGCCTGTGGATCGGATGCCACGGAATCCCATCGCTCACGCTCCGGGCTTTTATGGGCAATGGGAATCCCGTCGCTTTTACTCCCATACAAGCCCCCGGCGTAAGCCGGGGGAACACCTGCGTGACGGGAACGCGACGGGGCATTGTCATCGGTCAATTGTGAGAGATCCATGCAACGTGCTTCCGCCCAGGCCGCCATCCTGAGAGTCTGCTGTGGCATCGACTCCCGGCGGCCGGCCTCGTGGATCGCACTTGCTCAAGGGGGCTGGGCGGGCTGGTGGTGGGTTGTGATGGCCACCGCAGATCCGGTGATCGCAGTTGGCATGGGACTCCTTGCGGCGGCCGTGGCAACCGTGGCGGCACTCGGCGACATGCCGCTGGAACTCTGCTCGCAGGTCGCGTGTTGCCCGCCACGAACCGCGGGGCAGAACCCCCTCCACAGCCTGCGACAGTCGGCCGCGTGGATCTGGGCCTGCGAGCGAACAGCCTGGCCGCTCGTTGGAGTCGTCTTGGGGGTGGCCGCCGCCGGCGGAACGCAAGAACTGCTCGGGGCGTTGGCCGTCTCGGTGGTCGGGGCCATGCTGGCGGCCCTCACGGTGCTGGCCAGCAGAGCCGCGAACGCCAAGGCCGCCGACGCCGCCAGCCTGACGCTGCTTGTGGCCACCGCCAGTGCCGCGGCCGCCGCGTGTGTCGCACGACCAGCGATGGCCTTGCCGGCCGCCACGGCGGTGTGGCTGGTGCTCGTCGGTCTTGCCTGGGCCGTGTCGCGGAGACTCTCGGCTTCAGTCGATGTGGTTTCCGCCCAGGCTCAGGCCCAGGCTTCAGTGTTTGGCGGTCGCGTGCTGTCTCGCGGTGGCAGTGATGTTCTTCACCTCGATGCACTTCCGGCCAGCGGACTGCTGCGGCAGATCCTCTCCAGGCTGGCGATGGTGATGTCACTCGCGGCCATGGCCGGATGGCTGGTGCTGATGCCTGCCCCGATGGGCGGCCACGAGGAGATCAGTGCCAAGACAGGCATGGAAGCACGCGGGCCGGAGGCCTATTCGGTGGCGGTGGCGTGGGCGTTGCTCTCGGCGGCCTGGTTCATCTGCCTGGCTGTGCCACAGGCAACGCTGCAGGATGGCGCTGCCGGCAGTGCGGGTTGGGAGCGTCTTCTCAGGACTGCGGCCCGGGCGGGCCACGGCGGCCCGTCGTGGCGGAAGCTTTTTACCATCCCTCTTCCTACCCTACCTCGTCTTGGCCTAGTCCGGTTTGCCGGCGGTGTTGCCCTGTCGCAGGCGGCGATCCTCTGCTGGCCGGCGGTCGTGTGCGTGGTGCTGTCGCTGCCCGCGCGGTCTAGCAGCGGCGTGCCGCTCGGCATCGCGATCGGCCTGGGGGCGGCTGCGACCGTGGTCACGGCCGGCATGGCGATTGGTGCCGCGGTGGGGACTACGCGGGAGACCGTGTTTGCCGGACTCCTGGCTCTCGTGGTCGGTATCCTCGCGATCGTTGCGTTCTCTCCCATCCACATCGGCCCGACTCATATCGGCCCGACGTGGTAGTCGGTCGTGTCATCCGGTTGTGCCTTGCAGCCGCCTCGCCCGATCCACCCCAATGCAACCACCCCAGTCCGCCCAGTTCGCCGCCGCCGCGCTGGCAGCGACCGGGATGCGGGTGGCCTGAGGGTTTCGTGTTGATCGAAATAGCCTCCACCTGCGAGACTCCGCGGTTTGGGTCGAGAAATCGAGCCCGGATGCACGATACAAGAGACGAGCCGTGCCGGTCATCCGGATCATGCTCGTCATGCGGATTGTGCCGATTCGCCGTGACACACCGCCGTGCCAAGTCGCAAGGAGATTTTTTCGTGGACGGAACCAGCTGCCGCCGATCGATCTGTTCACTCCGCCGTGTCATGGTCGTCGTGACGGTCTCACTTGCCGCGGCCGCCACGGGCCTGCTTCTGCCGGAGGGCATCGCAGCCGCCGACGGCAGCTTTCCCGCGAGCGAGCAGATCTTCCCCGCCACCACACGGGGCTGGGTCAGCATCTCCAACGGGCCCGAATTCCGGCAGCGTTTCAACCGCTCGCAATACGGGCTCCTGCTCAAGGATCCGAGCATGAAGCCCTTCATCGAGAGTGTCCGCAAGCAGTTTGAGAGCTCAAACAGCAGTCGCCTCGGCCGCCTGGGGCTCACGCTCGATGATCTGCTCGAGGTCGCCGGCGGCGAATATGCGCTCGGGGCGGTCGAGTCGCCCGGGGGCAAACTGGCCACCGTCGTGCTGGTCGACACCGCGGGCCACGAGGACGAGGCCCGCGGCCTGATCGAGAAGATGAATCAACGGATGGTGGATCAAAAAGGCACGAAGGTCGCCGCCAACGGCGAGAGTAGCCTGACCATCTATCAGTTTGCAGCCGCGGAGAACTCCGGCAGAACAGGCGACCAGCGGGTGGCCTTCGCACTGTCGGGCAACGCACTCGTTGTCGGCGATGATCCCGCCCTGATCACGCAGGTCATGGGCACGCTCGGTCAGGGTCGCGGCGACTGTGTGGGTTCGTTGCCCGCCTTCGCCGCCGTCATGGACCGCTGCCAGGGGCAGGCGCCGGCCAGAGCCGCGGCCGTTCGCTGGTATGTCGATCCGCTCCCGTTTGCCAAGGCCTACCAGGCCACCAACCCGCCCCGCGAGAAGCGGAAGGGGCCCGATTATGTGGCGATCCTCGGCCGGCAGGGCTTCGACGCCGTCAAGGGGGCCGGTGGCGTCGTTGTGTTCGACGATGGTGGCCACTCGCTGCGTCACCAGACGATGGTCTATGCCCCCCCGCTCGCCGGCCGGCAGCCGTCGTCGGTGGAGCGGTTCAATCTCGCCGCCCGCATGCTGCAGTTCCCGGACGTCGACGCCATCAGCCCGCAGCCGTGGGTGCCACGGGATATCTCCGGCTGGACATCGCTGCAATTCGATCTCCGCAACGCCTTCGTCACCGTCGAGTCGCTCGTCGACGACCTCGTCGGTGAAAAGGGTGTCTACGACGACGTGATCGCCTCGGTGAAGGAGGATCCGGACGGCCCGCAGATCGATCTGGAGAAAGATCTCGTGGCCTGCCTCGGCAATCGCATGACGCTCATCAACGACCATGCCACGCCGATCGGTGACGACAGCGAGCGGCTGGTGATCGCCTTGGAAGCGATCGATCCCGAGCGGGTCGCCGCCACCGTGGCCAAGAGCATGTCGATCGACCCCGACATGGCCAAGATCGATGTGCAGGGCAACGTGGCCTGGGAACTCATCGATCGTTCGATGGCGATTCCCCAGCTGGAGATCGAGACCCCCGGCGGTGCTGTTGTCCACGCCGACGAGGACGACACCCAGCGGCGTCGGTCGAAACTGCGTGAGCGTGATGAAAAGCTGCTGCCCCATTCGGTCGTGACCGTGGCCCGCGGGCATCTGTTTGTGGCGTCGCACCGCGACATCCTCGAGCGGGTGCTGGCGACGAACGAGGGCGTGGAGTCGTTGGGCTCCACGGCCGACTACGCGAAGGTCGCCGCAGAACTGGACAGGCTGTTGCCGGGCAAGGCCGCCACGCGGTCGTTCACGCGTGAGGAGGAGGCCATCCGCCCCGCCTATGAAATGCTGCGACAGGGGTCGATGCCCAAGTCGAAGAGTCTGACCGGTCAACTGCTCAACGGCATTCTGGGTGACGGCAAGCCGGGGACGGTGCGAACGCAGCGGCTGGATGGCAGCACCCTCCCCGATTTCGAGATGATTCGGCGTTACTTCGGCACCGTGGGCGTGGGCATGCAGTCGCTGCCCGACGGCTGGTACATCACCGGCATGACCCTGCCCCGAAGCCAGAAGGAGCCAGAGGTGGCTCGCAGGCCGGTCAGCCAGCCGCAGTAGAAACTGGTCTCCAACCAGACTGCGTGGGCCGCGTCGTGCGGAGCGGGCTGTCGGTCAGACGCGTGTCTGCTGCCAACGGCCTCCGCCGAACCAGACGAGAAACAGTGTGCCACGGAACCAGATGTCGGCCTGCATGGCGAGCCAGCAGCCATAGAGGCCGAGTCCCCAGCCGGCTGCCTCGCCCCATGGCAGCCACACGGTCGACCAGGTCAGCCATGCCGTCAGTGGCAGCCTGACGAGAAAAAATCCCGCCGCGGTGATCAAGAGCGGCACTCGCGTGTCGCCCGCTCCTCTCAGGGCTGCCGCAAGCACGTGGCAACTCGCCAGCATCGGCATCGAAAAGGCGGCCAGCCGCAGCACCGGCACGCCGGCCTCCACGATCGGCGCCTGTCCTGGGCCTGGGCAGAAGAGCTGAAACAAAGGCACCGCCAGCAAGTACAAGCCGACGCCCACCATGCTCATCCCGGCCGCCCCCAGTGCCAAGGCGGCCAGTCCGCTCCGGCGGGCCTCCTCCGGCCGGCCCGCCCCGAGATTCTGGCCGACAAGGACATTCGCGGCGACGGCACAGGCGAGTCCAAAGGTTTCGGCGACGGTTTCCCAGCCGAGGGCAATCCCGTGAGCGGCCCGCGCCGCATCGCCGAGGCCGTTGACCGATGCCAGGAAAAACATCTGGCCTGCGACCATTGAAAAACTCTCTGCAGCCGCAGGAAGGCTGACCCGGAGCAGCCGCGTCAGCAGAGCCCGATCCGGCCAGAGCCCGCGGAGTGTGAGTTTCAGGCCGGCCCGGCCGATCGCGAGCACGCCGAGCACCGCCACGAGGCCCAGGCACTGGCTCAGGCCCGTGCCCAGGGCGATACCCACGAAGCCCAGCCCCGGCCAGCCGCCGAGCCCGTGAAAACCGATCCAGGCCAGCGGAATGTTGGCGAGCGTCGTGCCCACGCCAATCCAGAGCCCCGTTCGGGTGTCGCCGGCCGCGGCCAGGCTCGCGATGGCCGTCGCCGCCATGATGGGAGCCGGCAGGAGCAGGAACGTGATTCGAAGGTAGTCGCGGGCATACACACCTGCCGGTCCGTCGAGCCGCAGTGCCTGCAGGAGCTCGCCGATCAGGCTGCCGCCCACGATGGCTCCGACACCCCCTGCCACTGCGGCCAGGAGCAACGCCTGATGGCAGGCGGCATTCGCGGCCCGGCGATCGCCGCCGCCGATCAGCCTCGCGACGATCGCGGAGCCGCCGGCCGAGGCCAACACCCCGAGCGTTCCGGTCATCCATGCCAGATAGAAGCAGGTCGTCTGCGCGGCCTGCATCGCACCTTGATCCGCCGTCCCGCCGGCCCCGGCAGATCCTGCGAGCCAACGGTCGGTGAAATTGACGGCGAGAACCATCATCTGTTGCCCCGCCGCCGGCCATGCCAACGCCGCCGCCCTCCTCCACCGCGTCGGCCTCTGTTCATCGGGTGTGGAGGAAAACGGCGGAGGTGGCGTGTGAGGGGGCATACAAGCCCGGAGCGTAAGCGATTGTGTGCGCCATTGCCCATACAAGCCCGGAGCGTGAGCGATTGTGTCAGCGCAATGATTGACGTGACGCCATGTGTGGCATCCGATCCCCCGGCTTACGCCGAGGGCTTTTATGGGGAGCGTGAGCGATGGGTCACGAGCCGGGTCTCCATGGCGGCAACGCGGGTGCCCGGTCTGCTCGGCTCGCTGGAGCGATCCCTGCGGTAGTTCCGTCTGCCCTATGCGCCTGACCTGTCTGGCTTGCTTTTGTCCGGCGTGCTTCAGTCGGGGCCGGACGGCCGCTTCTCCCAGTCGATCACCGCCCAGAAGGGATGCTGGCGATCGGCCCGCAGTCGCAGGTCTTCGAGCAGCAGCCGCTTGTCGGGAACAACCGGATCTTTCCAGAGCCGGCGGCCGTCGAGTGTGACCGTCACCGGCCGCGTAAAGTCGACCAACTCGGGCGAGAGCCAGATCCGCACCCGGTCGGCGCCGCAGTGCACCGAGAGCATGCTGGCCGGCAGACTGTTGGCCGGCAGGGTCTTGGCGTCGATCGCAAACGGCCGGATGGCCGGAGGCGGCGGCCACTGTGAGGGCAGCACCATCGTGCGGGCGGGTGGCCGCTCCATCTCGACCCACCAGAAAAAGCGATCCCACGGCCGCATCGACACCGCATCGATCGTCGCTGGAAAAAACGTCCGCTGCCGCCGACTCATCCAGTCGAAGATCCGCAGGATCTCGTCCGAGAAATGCTCGTGACCCCGGCCGCGATACTCCACGTAGGTCGCGTCGAATCCCTTGGCGAAGTAGCGGTCGAGGTCCATGGTGTTGCGGCTGAAACAGGCGGCGTCGAGCTCACCGGCCACGAGGTAGAGCGGCAGCGTCCGGGCGTTGTGCCAGTAGTGGTTGACATATTTGCCGGCGGCGGGAGAGATCGCCACGAGCCCGGCCCAGAGATCGGGATGGGCAAGCGCGATGTCCCAGGCTGCATCGCCTCCCGTCGAGTGGCCGGAGAGAAACACCCGGTCGGTGTCGATCGAAAATCGTCGCAGCGATTCCCGCAGGCTCCCGAGCACCGCGGCATGCTCCCGCGCCGAGTATTCGTAGGCCGTCTGCTGCTCGCGGGCCCATGCCGGGGCGATCACGATCGTTCCATTGCGGGCCGCCTGACCGCGACGCTGGCCATCGGGGCCCGGCAGGCCAGCCCACCACTCGATCTGGTTGAGTGGCGTGGACCAGGCCGCATGCAACGAGACGACCGCGGGGTATTTTCGCAGCGGATCGTATTCGGGAGGCAGTTGCACAAGGCAGCGCAGACTCCCCTCCCCTTCCAGGCCGGGCACCGCAAGTTCGTAGAGCCCTGGGGCGATCTCCGCGGGTGGGTCGAATGGAGGCCGCATCTGTCGGGCTATTGCCGCGAGCGTCGGCGCATCGAAGGCCTCTTCCTGTTCGAGGCTCGCGTGGATGCGGTCCCGCTCCTTCTGGTCTCCCGCGCGGAGATAGTCGCCGACGAGTGTCCGCAGCCGCACGGACGAGAGGGCGAGCTTGAGGTTGCGGTCGGCGCTGGCCGCCCCTTGGAGCCAGCCATTGATCGCCATCGCGACGGCACTGCTGGCCGGCATGTCAGCGTCGGTTCCTAGCCGGTCGAACGTCGCCAGCCGGTCGAGCGACGCAAACGAGAGCCCCTGCTCGATCTCGTCGATGATGGTCGATGCCTCGCGGCGTTCTGCCTCCTCCTCAAGTTGCCCCTCCCGCCGCCGCAGTTCGTCGATGAGCCGGCGTGCCGACTCCTGCCGCTCGCGGTAGCGGTCGCGGGCCTCGCGGACCGACTCCACCGTTTCGCTCCCGGCATCGTCGGCCGGAAACTGTTCGAGAAGATCGAGCGCCAGCCGATCCTGGCCGACGCGACCGCGAATCAGCACTTCGTCGAGCAGTTTGGCAGCGGCCAGGGCGGCAAGATCCTTTCGTTGCTGGGCCAATTCGGCCAGATCGGGGAAATCTCGCAGGACTTCGTCGAGTTCCTGCCGGGCGTCGTCGTAGCGGTCCGCCTGCAGAAAAAGACGCACTACCCGCAGCCGGTCATCAGGATTGGTGCGATCGAGATGCTGATCGATGACCCGCTTGAGCACGTCCCGCGGAATCGACGACGTGGCGATTCGCATGTCGAGCAGATGTGGGCGTTCGGTGAGGATGCCTTCGACACTGGTCCACCGGGCGGCGATCTGCGTGATGCCCTGCACAATGTCGAGCCGCCCGCCGGCTGTGCCCAGCGAGAGGATGCGGCGTCCGTATTCATCGAAGGGAGTCGCCCCGAGGATCTGTCCGACACCAACCACGCGACGGCCGTTGTCGGGAATCCGCTGCGGAATCCGGATCCGCTCTTGCCCGGGATCGCCCTGACCGGGTTCGGCTTTCACCACCCGACGCTTGGAGACCATGGTGCGGGTCAGCTCGTCGTCGCACATCAGGATCGTGGTTCCACCCGAAGGCTTTGCCCCCCCCTCGGCCTCCGGGGTGATCGCCACGCCCGGCAAGAGTACAAACCGCCCGTAGAGCACGCGGCCGTCGGCCAGCTCAACCTGGTCGGCCGCAGCAGGCGTCGGCGAGCAGACGGCGACGAGCATTGGCACGACCGCCCAGGCGATGCTGCCCACTAGTGACCTCATGCGGTGCTCCATCGCCCACTCCCTATGCGCCGCAGCGTCCATGCCAGAGGTATGCCGGAGGCAGTTTGTCGAGAGCCCGTGGCAGACGGCATCCTGTCGTCGGAGGCAGTCTGCCGGCCGGTAGGAGTCTACCGACAGGAAGCAGTCTACCGACAGGTAGCAGTGGCTGCCGGGCACAGCGGGCGGCCTTGCTTGACTGCGGCACGGCGGGTGGCCGACAATGGGTCGAACTTTCGATGCGTCGTGGTTTCAGGTCATGTTCTTGTACGGTGTTCGGTGGGAATGGATGCGGTTGTCATGCCGGTAGATTCAGGCGGGAACGTGCGAGAAACAGTTCGTCGGTGTCTGGCGTTTGCAGTGCTGATGACGCTCCTGCTGCCGATGGTGATCGCGGTCGTGCTGGGACTCGGCGGTCTGCTTGCGTCTCTGGGCGACGAGGTGGGGGCTGCGGCCTGCCGCCGGGTTGGGCTGATCGTTGGAGCGGTCTGGTTCATCGCGCTTGCCGGCACCGCGACGGCCAGCGGGATCATGGCGCTTGAGAGCGGTGGATTTCGTCCTGAAAAGTCGGACAGCCCCCCGGCTGACCACTCGTGAGGCCGGCCGGCGGACCCGGGATCGGATAAGCACGTATGCCGATCGGATTCCGTTGCACAGGCTGCCGTTCCCGGCTGCATGTTCCCAGCCGGTGGGCTGGAAACACCGTGCCCTGCCCGAAGTGCGGCACCCGCGTGGTTGTGCCCGCGTCGGCCCGCGGGGATGGCCAGACGACCGACCTCGAGGCTGAACCGACTGCGTTCGCAGACGCCGGTATCGAGCGGTCGATCGCGTCGCTGCAGGTTTCACGGGCGGTGACACCCGGGGGAATATTCGCCGATGATTCGTTCGAACTCCCTTCGCAAGACGATGGTGCCTCGGCAATGCCGATACGGGAAGGTGGCCGGGGTGGTCTCACGCTTTCACGCCGTGCGGTTTATGCTTATGGAGTGCTGCTCCTGCTGGTCATTTTGGTCCTGTTCGTCGTGGCGTTTTTCCTCGGATGCTGTTGGGCCGCGTCTGGCGGCCGCTGGACAAGCACCCGGGATCCAGCGGAAACACCGCCCCCTTACTCCCTGAAAGAATGACATGCAGGCCCGCTTGACGATGCGTTGTGGCTGGAAGGGCCGGGCGGGCCGCCGTCCGTTCCGGTTGAATCTGATCGCTGTCCGCGCGGTCTCTGCGATGTGTCTGCTCGTGTTGTGGAATGTGGTCGTGGCCGTTGGCCCGGCCTCCGCGGAGCCGGCGGCCGCCGAGGCCTCTGGTAAGGAGGCCTCTGACAAAGAAATCTCTGTCAAGAAAGTCAAGGAGCTTCTGGATACGGCCCACACGCTCCTCGAGGAGGGCAAGCCCGGAAAGGCGGCGACCCGTGTGGCGGAGGCGTCCAAGGCAATCGAACAGATTGCCGCGGGCGGAACCACGCCGGCTGGCCTGCGGATCCTCTGGGAACGGTGTCGTTCGCTGCGAAACGACCTCGATCTCGAAGGCGTCGACGTGAGCGACATTTCACAGGCCCCACTCAGGCCGTCGGCAGCGAAACCGGCTGGTAAAAGTACTGGCATGCCGGCGGTCGCCTCCCGTCCCGCTCCGGCGGCCAACCCCGCCACCAAGCCCCCTGCCACCACCAAGCCGGCCGCGGCTGCCAAGCCCGCGCTGACATTCACCGCGAGTGTGGCTCCGATCCTTTCCCGGCACTGCGGCGGCTGTCATATCGCCGGCCGCAAGGGGGGCTTTCAGATGGTCTCCCATGCAGGGCTGATGAAGACGGGCATGGTACAGCCGGGCATGGGGGAGGCCAGCCGGCTGGTGGAGGTGATTCTCAGCGGCGACATGCCGCGGGGAGGCGGGAAGGTGTCGCCGGAGGATCTGGGCGTGTTGATGAAGTGGATCGACGCCGGGGCTCCCTTCGACGGTCCCGATCCCACGGCCCCGATCGATGTGATGGCGAGGCAGGCCGCGGCTGGCCCCGCCCCGGTTCCCCCCAGGTCGATCGTGGCCGTGAAGCTCAAGCCGGGCGAGGTGTCGTTCGCTGCGGACATCGCCCCCATCCTCCTTGAACAGTGCGCGGGCTGCCACGACGCCGTCCAGCCGGAGGGAAACCTGAGTATGGTCACGCTCGAGCGGCTGCTGCGTGGCGGCCGCGGCGGCGCGGCGATCGTGCCAGGCCAAGGCATCGACAGCCTGCTGGTGAAGAAAATCAAAGGATCGGGGATCGAAGGACAACGCATGCCGTTGGGCAAGCAGCCGCTGTCGGCTGAAGTGATCGCGACGATCCAGAAATGGATCGATCAGGGGGCCAAGCTCGATCTGCTTACGCCGAAAACCGACCTCGAAACCGTGGCCGCGGCCGGACGGTCCCAACAGTTTTCCCATGACGACCTGAGGAAGGTGCGATTTCAGGCCGGCCGCGGACTCTGGGCCCGGGCGATTCCGGACGAAACGCCTGTCTTTTCCGAACAGAGTGACATGCTGGTGGTCAGCAATCTGTCGGCCACGCGGATGGTCGAACTGACCGAGACGGCCGAGGCCGTGGAGCGTCGCCTGCAGGAGCAGATGCTGGGCGAGAAAGCGGCCGCCAATAAAACGCCGCTCGTCAAAGGTGGCATCGTCGTCTACGGCTTCGCCAAGAGCTACGATCTGTCGAGCTTCTGGCAGACGGTGTTTTCAGACGATCGTCCCAAGGGTGTGACGGCGGGGGCCGGTGCGTCGGGCGATGTCGTCTTTGCGGCGGTCATTCCGGCGGCAGCAGACACGCCCGAAGCCGCCGCCGATGCACGGGTCGTTCTCACCGAGCAGATGGCGGCGGCCACCCTGCTTGGCCGCGGCGTGCCAGCCTGGTTTGCGAGGGGCGCGGGCCGGGCCTTGGCGATGAAAGCCGAACCCAAGTCGTCGCTCGTGCAGACCTGGCGTCGTGAACTGCCGGCAGCGGTGCACAGCTGTGGCTCACCGGCTGATTTTTTCGCCGGGCACGGCGATCCCGTGGCGGCAGCCGTGGTGGGGGGCGGGTTTGTCAGCGTGATCATGCCCAATGCCAGCCGGCTGGAAATCCTTGTGCAGCATCTCGACGAGGGAATGCCATTCGATCAGGCGTTTACGACCGTGTTTCGGAGCCCGTCCCAGACCCTCTTTGAGTCGTGGGTTGCCCAGGCTGCACGTCCCGCGGCTGGAAAAAGCCCGCGGCGATAAGTTTTCCACCGCAATGCCGTGGCGCCGTGTGATGCGGAGAGCTCGTTTTAAAAAACAGACGGGGGTGCCTTGGATTCCGGGGCATGTGATCCGAGCGGTTTTCCCGTGGGGGGTCAGTTTCCCGACCGACCAGGGAGCCTTCGGCTATACACGCGACCAGAGCCATAAATCGGCCCCCAACGAGCCTCGTTAAGAGCTCACCGACATGGATCGACGCATCACGAACATGACAGAAAACTTATCGCCGCAGACTCTTCTCTCAGTATACCGCTCTCTCGACAGTTGGGCTGCCGGCTTGGGCTAAGAGATCACTCCTGTTGATCGCGTCCTGCCGGGCCCATCGACTTGGTGTTGCGTTCCACCGCCATCACGACCGTCTGCCGCGATGCTCCATCAGCCGTACTGGCGACGATCGGCAGCACCTGCCTCCGATTCGGCATCTCCACCCGGACGCGGAACGTGCCGTCAGCATGCACCTTGACCGGCTCCCCCTGCAAGGTGACGTAGGCTCCCGCCTGTGTCACGCCGTACACCACCATCTCGGCATCGACGTCGAGTTGGAAGGGAGCGACACCCTCCTCGGCGTCTTCATCATCCACGCCGCTGCTCCGCGCCGCCGGCGGACCCATCGGCCGCCGCAGCCTCTCCTCGAAGAGTTCCTGCAGCTCCGTGCTCGAGTGCTCGGCCGAAAAGCCGCCGCTCATGGCGTAGATTCGCTCGCAATCGTCGACGATCTCACCCCAATGTGCGTCCAGCGTGTCGCCTTGCGTGGTGGTCGGCATCGTGACGGCATTGCTCCGCACCAGAGCATGAAACCGTCCCGACACGGCCAGGTAGCCGATCTCGCAGCGGTAGCGGTGCGGCTCCCGGATATCGATGAACCAGTTCTTGACGCCGCCATGCACGGCGATCTCACGGACCACGCGCTCGGACGGGGAGGCATTGAGCCCGCTCTCCAGTTCGAGCAGCCGCAGAGTCGGCCGGGCACCATGCCACTCTTGCCCCAGAGCCGCCTGTGCACGGGCGATGCTGCGGGCGGTGAGTTCCCAGAACACGTGGAGCCAGTGAGGGCCGCGAACCATCAGCACCATGCGATCCCTGACGGGACGGGGCGAGCGGCCGCCTTCGGGGGGCGTGGTGAGATTCTTGGCCTTCAGCAGGCGTTGACGGGCCTGCTCGAGCCGCAGGGCGACGGCGGCATCCTGCGGAGCCACTGCCCGGGGCACTCCTGCCACGTTCAGCGTGGCCAGGCTGCCGCGGGCGGACTGGCCCCCGTGGGCCGACTGGCTGCCGAGCACCGCCTTGGCGACCAGTTGCCCATCACGGACGCCCTGCCGCATGGGAACCGCGACACTTCTGGCCGCAGCGGCGACCGGGGGCCGCGCTCGAGCCTTCCGAACCAGGGCGCGGATGAGTTGGTCCTTCCGCATGGCATGCCAGCCTGCAACGCCATGTTGCTTGGCGAGGCGGGCGAGATCGCGGACAGGCTTTTCCTTCAGGCTGGCTGACGTCATCCGATGGTGCTTCCCAGTGGGATCGCAGTCGGAAGCGGCCTCCGCCGGAGCCCTGGCATTCCAACTGCCTGGTTCAACGGTACCGGGAACCGCCGCAGAACGCAAACAAAAACCCCCTCAAAGGGGTGGAGTATGCCGAAAAAGCCCTGTAAGAAAGGGCTCGAAAACCTGATTCAGAGGACACCCTGATTCAGAAAACACGAGCAGTCTGCAGGCAGCCCCTGGGGGGCCATCAGTCTCCGCGGAGCTTCAGGCCCCGCTCGGACAGCTTTTCCCGAACCTCATTCAGGCTCGTCACGCCAAAGTTTTTGCACTCCATTAGATCCTCGGCCGTTCGGCGGACGAGTTCGGAGATGGCATGAATGCCCAATTTCGTGGTGCATTTCCGGGCTCGAACGGAGAGATTGAGTTCGGTGATCGGTTGTGAGAGCAGTTCCTGCTCGTCGGCAGACGGCTCGGCCAACTCGGGCTCGGGCTCCTCGACCGGGGCTGGGGCGGCGAACTGTCCGAGGGAAAGCCCCTTGGAGGCGAGCATGTCCTTGATTTCCACCAGACTCGTCTCGCCGAAATTCTTGCTCGCCAGAATCTCCGCCTCGCTGGTTTTCGCCAGGTCGCCTAGCGTGTTGATGCCCATCTTTTGCAGGCAGTTCCGGCTTCGTACAGA
>Ga0247831_1001961_pt1 | contig 35645 bp, 38 predicted proteins | sample LaCruzMarch2015__9_FD_192406 | JGI IMG/M metagenome (GOLD analysis project Ga0247831, IMG submission 192406) | Freshwater microbial communities from meromictic Lake La Cruz, Castile-La Mancha, Spain - LaCruzMarch2015_1m | ecosystem: Environmental > Aquatic > Freshwater > Lake | place: Spain...
CCTTGATTGTCCAAGACCAGTCGCACCGCGCGTTCACGCACTTCGGGGGAAAACTTGTTCGTTGTCTTGTTCATGATGCTCCATCCTACTCAGAAGTTGGAGCCTCCGGCAAACCCGGCGCGGTTCACGATCAGTTCTGAACGATTCCGGTCCAAGAACGGTCGCAAGCGTTTTGGAACCGATATTCGCGCATAGAAGCGTCCGTCTTTTTCTTTCCAGTGCCGTATGTTTCCAGCTACTTTTTACTCCGTTTCTGGCACAAGCTCTGGCACGAGAAACGGCACAACCAATAGATATGCAAGAGTTTTCTTTGGTATCATATGGTTGTGGTGGTAGGCCCGGAGGGACTCGAACCCCCAGCCAAGGCGTTATGAGCGCCCTGCTCTAACCATTGAGCTACAGGCCCAGAGTGCCACGTGCCTACCACATGCGGGGCAGGGGTCAAGGGAGGGGCGCGTTGCGGCGGGGCGTCCGATGAACTATGGGACGTCGCGACGGGACGCGGGACAGGGGATGCGGGCGGATGAGCACGGGACACAACGGGCTGACCTATGCCGAGGCGGGCGTGGACATCGACGCGGGCAATGCGCTGGTCGAGCGGATCAAGCCTGCCGCCGCCGCCACCCGGCGGGCGGGGGTGATGTCGGGGCTGGGCGGGTTCGGGGCGCTGTTCGATCTGAAAGCGGCGGGGTTCGTCGACCCGGTGCTGGTGGCGGCAACCGACGGGGTGGGCACCAAGCTGCGGATCGCGATCGACACCGGGCGGCTGGATGGGGTGGGCATCGATCTGGTGGCGATGTGCGTCAACGATCTGGTGTGCCAGGGGGCGGAGCCGCTGTTCTTTCTTGATTATTTCGCGACGGGCAAGCTCGCGGTCGATCAGGCCGCCCGGGTGATCGAGGGGATCGCGGCGGGCTGTGCGGCATCGGGCTGTGCACTGATCGGGGGGGAGACCGCCGAGATGCCGGGGATGTATCACGGCGGGGATTTCGACCTCGCCGGGTTCGCCGTCGGCGCGATGGAGCGCGGTGGTGAATTGCCGTCGGGCGTGGTCGAGGGCGATGTGCTGCTGGGGCTGGCCTCGTCGGGGGTGCATTCCAACGGGTATTCGTTCGTCCGCAAGGTGGTGGAATTGTCGGGCCTTGGCTGGGATGCGCCGTGCCCCTGGGGGCCGGGGACGCTGGGCGAGGCGCTGTTGACGCCGACGCGGCTCTATGTGACGGCAGCCCTCGCGGCCGTGCGGGCCGGGGGGGTGCACGGGTTGGCCCATATCACCGGCGGCGGGCTGACCGAAAACCCGCCGCGGGTGATGCCGGACGGGCTGGCCTGCGAGATCGACCTCGGGGCCTGGGAACTGCCCGGCGTGTTCCGGTGGCTGGCGGGCACGGCGAACATGGCAGAGGCGGAACTGCTGAAGACGTTCAACTGCGGGGTCGGGATGATCGTCGTGGTGGCGCAGGATCAGGCCGAGGCGGTGGCGGCGGTGCTGGCAGAGGCCGGCGAGACGGTGCTGACGCTGGGCCGTGTGGTGCCGGGGGCCGGGGTGGTCTATCGCGGCCATCTGCGGTGATCCGGGTCGCCATCCTGATCTCGGGGGCCGGGTCGAACATGGCGGCGCTGCTGCGGGACATGGTCGGCGATCATCCGGCGCGCCCGGTTCTGGTGGCGTCGAACGTGGCCGGCGCGGGGGGGTTGCGGCTGGCGGCGGAGGCCGGGGTGCCGGTGGTGACGGTCGATCATCGCGGCAGGGCGCGGGACGCGTTCGAGGCGGCCTTGCTGGACCCGCTGGCGGCGGCGCGCCCCGATGTCGTGTGCCTTGCGGGGTTCATGCGGGTGCTGACCCCGCAGTTCGTGGCGCGCTTTGCCGGGCGGATGATCAACATCCACCCGTCGTTGCTGCCGAAGTATCCGGGCCTGCACACCCACGCCCGCGCGCTGGCGGCGGGTGACGGGCAGGCGGGCTGCACGGTGCATGAGGTGACGGCAGACCTCGATTCGGGCCCCATCCTCGGGCAGGCGCGGGTGCCGGTGCTGCCGGGAGACAGCGAGGAGACGCTGTCCCGGCGGGTTCTTGCGATGGAGCATCGGCTGTATCCGGCGGTGCTGCGCCGGTTCGCGGCGGGGGATCGGACGCCGGTCCTTCTTTGAACGGGGGGGCCGCCGGGCGGGCCATCGAGGCCCGCCCGGCGGCGTCATCCCCCCTTTGGGGGGGGCTGACCGGCCAGACCTGCCAAGACCGCGCGGCGGCACGGTCGGAAGCCTCCGGCGGGGGTATTTGGGCCAGCAGGAAATCGTTGGGGTTTTCTTTGGGCCGGCATCCGCCTATAGCTTGATGGACAGGCGGGATGACCCCGTGCGCCAATCGCCGAAAGACGTTCATGCGGATCATCACGACGACCGACGCGCTGGCAGACTTCTGCACCGCCGCGAAGGACCAGCCTTACGTCACCATCGACACCGAATTCCTGCGCGAGCGCACCTATTGGTCGAAGCTGTGCCTGATCCAGATGGCGCTGCCCGGGGCCACCGGCGACGCCGTGCTGATCGACCCGATCGCGGGCGACGCGATGTCGATGGAGCCGCTTTATGACCTGTTCCGCCACAAGCATACGGTGAAGGTGTTCCACGCCGCCCGGCAGGATCTGGAAATCTTTTTCGTCGAAGGCGGGGTGTTTCCCGAGCCGCTGTTCGACACCCAGGTGGCGGCGATGGTCTGCGGATTTGGCGAGCAGGTCGGCTACGAGACGCTGGTCAAGAAGATTGCCCGTGAAAACCTCGACAAGACATCCCGGTTCACCGATTGGTCGCGCAGGCCCCTGTCGGCGGCGCAGATGGAATATGCGCTGTGCGATGTGACCCATCTGCGGGTGATCTATGAATTCCTGGCGGCGCAACTGGCCAAGAACGGGCGGCAGATGTGGGTGGAGGAGGAGTTGCAGGTTCTGACCAATCCCGCGACCTATACGATCCACCCCGAAGAGGCGTGGATGCGGGTCAAGACGCGGACGACATCGGGGCGGTTTCTGGCGCTGGTCAAGGAACTGGCGCGGTTCCGCGAGGAATACTCGCAGCGCCACAACGTGCCGCGCGCCCGGGTGATGAAGGATGACGCGCTGCTGGAACTGGCCTCGACCCGGCCTGCCAGTTACGAGGACCTCGGGCGGAGCCGGTTGCTGCAGCGCGAGGGGCGGAAATCCGAGATTGCCGACGGGATTTTGGCGGCCGTGAAGGCGGGCGTCGAGATGCGGCCAGAAGACATGCCGAAACCCGACCTTGCGCGTGAGCAGATGCAGGTCAATCCGGCGCTGGCCGACCTGCTGCGGGTGCTGCTCAAGGCCAAATCCGAACAACTGGGCGTGGCGCCCAAACTGATCGCCAGTGCCGCCGACCTTGATGCCATCGCCGCCGGCGAGCGCAATCTGGATGCGTTGAAGGGCTGGCGGGCGGAGGCGTTCGGCGATGACGCGCAGCGGCTGTGCCGGGGCGAGATCGCGCTGTCGGCCAAGGGCAACGACGTGCGGGTCGTGCGGATCTGACCCTAGCGCCGCGAGGCGCGGGCGTCGTTGGCGCCCTGCACCACGATCTGGGTGATGCCGGCCAGGTCGCGGTCGGTCAGATCGGCGGCCACAGCGATCTCGCGCGATTGCTGCGGGCCGGGCGGGGTCGGGCCGGGGGGCGGGAACACACGGAAGTCGTAGACCAGCACGCCCTTTTCATCGACCGGCCGCGCGACCAGCTCGGCGCTCCACCAGCCTTGCGACGGGGGCAATCCGGTGGCACGCACGATGGCCCCGCCGGGATAGCTGTCGATGCTCAGGCTGATCACCCGGTCCACCAGGGCGCGCGGGTCGGCGGGGGTGGCCACCTCCACCACCTCGGTCGGGGCGGACCGCTTGAACCAGTTGAACGGGTTCAGCCGCGCACTGAACCCCGAGCCGCAGGCCTGCAGCAGCATCAGGGCGGTCAGGGCGGCAAGCAGCGGTCTTTTCATGTCGACATCCCCGGTTGGTGTCCCCTGCTAGCCTAAGCGCCGGGCTTTGAAAAGCCCGCGCGGGCTGGACCAACCGCACCGGGCGACTTACCTGTGGGGCAGATGCAGGAGAATGCCATGGCCACCGCCGCCTTCGAAGAGCTTGTGGAAACCTTTGCCTTTCTGGACGACTGGGAGGACCGCTATCGCCATCTCATCGAGTTGGGCCGGGCGATGCCGCCCCTGGACGACAGTTTCAAGGTGCCGGCGCTGAAGGTCGATGGCTGTGCCAGCCAAGTATGGTTGCGGCCCCTGCCCGGAGAGGTGTTCGACTTTCAGGGCGAGTCCGATGCGATGATCGTGCGCGGGCTGATCGCGGTGCTGCATGCCCTGTATGCGGGGCTGAAACCGGATCAGGTGCTTGCGGTGGATGCCCCGGCCGAACTGGCGCGGCTGGGATTGCAGGCGCATCTGTCGGCGCAGCGGTCGAACGGGGTGCGCGCGATGGTGGCGCGCATCCGGTCGGTTCAGGCCGCCTGAGGTCAGGCGGGGGTCACCGTCACCGACGGATAGAAGGCCAGATGCCCCGCAATGCCTTCGACCCCGGCAATGGGGGTCTCATAGCTCCACACCGCATTGTCGAGGCTGCCTTCGGGGGTGGCGACGCTGTAATAGCTGGCAAGCCCCTTGTGCGGGCAGCGGGTCTGCCGGGTGGTCTTGGTCAGCAGCGACATGTCGACATCGGCGCGCGGCACATAGAGAACCGGGCGGCCGCCGCCTTCGACCAGGGCGATCGCCTGATCGGTCTGGCCGATCACGGTGTTGCCCGCGCGGATCACATGGCGGCCGGGGGCGGGGGTCAGGGTGATATGGGCCATTGCGAGCATCCTGTTGTTCAAAGCGGCGCACATGCCGCCGTGCACCAATCTAGTGCTGCGGGCGACAGGCGCGAGGACAGTTTCGCCAACACATCTGCGTGATAGCCATTCAGCCAGTCCCGCTCGCCCGGTGCCAGCATCGCCGTCACGATCAGACGGCGGTCGAGCGGGACAAAGGTCAGCGTCTCGAACGCAAGCTGCACCCGGTCGTCGGCACCGGGCAGGGCGGGGGCCGGGATCACCACGATCAGGTTCTCCAGCCGGATGCCGAACGCCCCCTCGCGGTAGTATCCCGGCTCGTTCGACAGGATCATCCCCGGCTCCAGCGGCACTTCGGACAGGCGGCTTAGCCGTTGCGGCCCTTCATGCACCGACAGGAACGCCCCCACGCCATGCCCGGTGCCATGGTCGAAATCCTGCCCCGCCATCCACAGCGCCGCCCGCGCCAGCGGGTCCAGATCGCGCCCCGCCAGCCCCTTTGGCCAGCGCGCCCGGCTGATTGCGACCATGCCCTGCAGCACGCGGGTGTAACACTGGCGCGCCTCAAGGCCCGGGTCACCCACCGCCACGGTGCGGGTGATGTCGGTCGTCCCGTCGCGATACTGCGCGCCGCTGTCGACCAGCAGCAGGGTGTCGTTGCCCACCGCGCGGTTGGCCGCTTCGGTCACCCGGTAGTGCATGATGGCACCATGCGGCCCCGCGCCGCAGATCGTGTCGAAACTGATGTCGTGCAGCGCGTTGGTGGCGCGGCGGAAGCCTTCCAGACTCCGCACCACGTCAATCTCGGTCAGTGCGGCCTTCGGGGTTTCCCCATCCAGCCAGCACAGGAATTCGACCATCGCCGCCCCGTCGCGCAGATGCGCCTCGCGCATTCCGGCGATCTCGGCATCGGTCTTGCGCGCCTTGGGCAGCCGACATGGGTCATCGCCCCAGGCCACGACAACGCCCGCGTCCTGCAAGGTCTGGCTGACCGCAAGCGGCGCAGTCGCGCGGTCCACCCGGACCGGGCCGGACAGCGCGCGCAGGGCAGGGTCGAAGTCCTGCGGCGGCAACAGGGCGATGTCGGGGCCCAGATGGGCCAGCGTGTCGGCGTCGAACTTCACCGGATCGGCGAACAGCGTCACCCGGGCATCGTCGTGCAGGATGGCAAAGCCATGCAGCACCGGATTGCGCGGCACATCCGCGCCGCGGATGTTCAGCAGCCAGCACAGCGAGTCGGGCTGGGTGATCACCGCCGCCCTCTGCCCCGCGACCCGCAACCCCTCGGCCAGCGTGCCGCGCTTTTCCGCGCTGGTCAGACCCGCCAGCGCATCGGGATGCGCAAAGGCAAGCCCCTGCGGCGGAGCGGGCTGGTCCGTCCAGATGCCATCGACGAAATTCAAGCAAGACCGCAGGGTTACCCCCGTGTCTTCAAGCGATGCGCGAAGTTTGTCGATCTCCTCCGCGCTATGCAGCCACGGGTCGAAACCGATCATGCCCTCGGCCAGATGCGCCTTGATCCAGTCGCCGGGCTTCACCTCGGGCCAGGGGACCGGCGTGAAGGCCGCAAGGTCGACCTGCCCCTTGACCTGCAGCCGATAGCGCCCGTCGATGAAGACCCCCGCGACATCGGGCAGCACGATGCAGAACCCTGCCGACCCGGTGAAGCCGGTCAGCCACTGCAACCGCTCATCCCGCGCCGCCACATATTCCCCCTGGTGGGCATCGGCGCGCGGCACCAGAAACCCCGCCAGCCCTTCGGCTGTCAACGCGGCGCGCAACGCCGCCAGACGGGCCGGGCCCTGGGTCGGAGAGGCGGGACTGTCAAAGGTCTGAAACATGCTTCACCTGTTCCCAAATATCCTCGGGGGGTGAGGCCACAGGCCGAGGGGGGCAGACGGCCCCCCTTTACCCCACCCGCCGCATCCCCGCCCTTGCCCGCTTGCGGGCATCGACCTCGAACAGTCCGGCCAGTTGCTCGGTCATGGCACCCGCCAACTGCTCGACATCGGTGATGGTCACCGCACGCGGATAATACCGCGTCACGTCATGGCCGATGCCGATGGCGATCAGTTCCACCGCCCGCCGACGCCCGACCATCGCGATCACGTCGCGCAGATGCTTTTCCAGAAAATTCGCCGGGTTGACCGACAGGGTGCTGTCATCCACCGGCGCCCCGTCGGAAATCACCATCAGGATACGCCGCGCCTCGGGCCGGGCCATCATCCGCCGATGCGCCCATTCCAGCGCCTCGCCGTCGATGTTTTCCTTCAGCAGCCCCTCTTTCATCATCAGCCCCAGATTGGGCCGCGCCCGCCGCCACGGCGCATCGGCGCCCTTGTAGATGATGTGGCGCAGGTCGTTCAGCCGCCCCGGTTGCTGCGGCCGCCCCGCCGCCAGCCAGCGTTCACGTGCCTGACCGCCCTTCCAGGCTCGGGTCGTGAAGCCGAGGATCTCGACCTTCACCGAACACCGCTCCAGCGTGCGCGCCAGCACATCGGCGCAGATCGCCGCGATGCTGATCGGCCGCCCGCGCATCGAGCCGGAGTTGTCGAGCAGCAGCGTCACGCAAGTATCGCGGAATTCGGTGTCTTTCTCCTGCTTGAACGACAGCGGCGTGGTCGGGTTGGCCACCACGCGGGCCAGACGCCCGGCGTCCAGCGTGCCTTCCTCCAGATCGAAATCCCACGACCGGTTCTGCTGGGCCTGAAGGCGGCGCTGCAGCTTGTTGGCAAGGCGGCTGACCGCCCCCTTCAGTGGTTCAAGCTGCTGATCCAGATAGGCGCGCAGCCGTTCCAGTTCGGCAGGCTCGGCGAGGTCCTCGGCCCGGATTTCTTCATCGAAATCCGTGGTATAGACGGTGTAGTTCGGGTCGGCGTCGGAATAGGGCGCGGGCGGCGGCGGTTCCAGCGGGGCCTCGCCTTCGGGCAGTTCGGCCTCGTCGCCCTGCTCCGTGTCGGCGCTGTCTTCCATGCTGACTTGCGCCTGGCTCTGGTCCTGGCTGTCTTCCTGGCTTTGTTCCGGGGAGGCGTCGCTGTCTTCGCTGTCTTGCTCCTCGTCACCTGCGCTGTCGGGCTGGTCCTGATCTTCCTCGGCCTCGCCCTCGCTGTCGGAGGGGTCGTCCTGATCGGGGTCGTCGCCCAACTGGTCGCCATAGCCGAGGTCCGAGATCACCTTGCGGGTCAGCCGCGCAAAGGCCGCCTGATTGTCCAGCGCGTCGCCCACGCCGTCCAATGTCCCGCCGGCCTGATCCTCGATGAAGCCGCGCCACAGCCCCATCACATTCGCCGCCCCGCGCGGCATGTCGCGGCCCGTCGCCAGATGGCGCACCAGATAGCCCGCAGCGACCGACAGCGGCGCATCCGCCGACTGGGTGATCTGGCTGTATCCCTTGCGATCCGCCTCATGCGCGATCTTGGCATCGATGTTGCCAGCGGTGCCCGGCATGGCGCGCGCCCCCACCGCCTCGCACCGCGCGGTTTCCATCGCGTCGTAGATTTCGCGTGCCAGCGGCCCGGTCGGGGCGTAACGGGTCGACACCGCCTCGTCGTGGAACTTGTGGCGCAGGGCAAAGGCATCCGCCGTGCCGCGCGCCAGCAGCACCTCGTCACGCGTCATCCGGCGGCTGACCTGCGGCAGGCGGATGCCGTCCTTGGTCATGCCTGCGGGGTCGACCGAGTAACTCACGGCCATGTCCGGGTCGTCGGCCATGGTGCGCGTGGCATCTGCCAGCGCCTTCTTGAACGGATCGGCGGGGTTGTCGGTCGGCTTGCTCATGCCCAAGATAAAGCACCCCGTCCGGGCCGGGGCAAGGGCTGCGGCGGGCGGCGGCGGCAATTCCGCAGGCAGTTTCGTGCAGCAATGCACAGCACCTGTCCCGATCTGCGGAATTGCGGCGCAAGGGCGTTGCAGTAGCTTGTCGCTCACCGACGACCCACGCACAGGAGCCCCCCATGACCCCCAAACCGAAAATCGCCCTGATCATCGGATCAACCCGCAAGAGCCGTTTCGCCGACATTCCGGCCCAATGGATGCTGGCGCAGGCGCAGGCGCGGACCGACATGACCGTGGAACTGGTCGACCTGCGCGACTTCGACCTGCCGCTGTTCGACGAGGTTGCCTCGAACCTCTGGGCCCCGTCGCAGGACGCCCGCGCGGTGGCCTGGCAGACCAAGCTGGCGGAATTCGACGGCTACATCTTTGTGGTGGCCGAATACAACCGCTCGATCACCGGGGCGCTGAAGAACGCGCTGGATCAGGCCTACACGGAATGGACCCACAAGCCGTTCACCGCGATGGCCTATGGGTCGGTCGGCGGCACCCGCGCGCTGGAGCATCTGCGCCTGATCGGAATCGAGTTGCAGATGGTGGCCACCCGCAATGCCGTGCATCTGGGCATGGGCGATTTCTTCAAGGTCCATCCGGGCATGGGCGGGTCGGGCAACATGGCCGATGTGGAAGCAAACCTGCTGCCGGCGGCCAAGGCAAGTCTTGACGATCTGGTGTGGTGGGCCAAGGCCACGATGGCCGCGAAGGGCTGATCAAGCCTATTCCCTGCGGCTCGACCCCGGTGCGGGGTCGGGCTGGCTCCGGGTCTCGGGGGTATTCCCGCCTTACCTTCCCGCGCCGAGCTGGCTCATTTTCTTGTCGCAATGGCCAAAGCCGTCGACGATCCATGTCTTGCCGTAAGACGGGTCTTCGCGGAACTGCCGTTCAAAGCTGCGGGCTTTTTTCGCCACCTGGCGTTCCATTGCCTCAATCTCTGCAAACGTCATCCGCCGGGGCCCCTCGCGGGCGGTGATGCCAAGGCCGACGGCGGCGCGGATCGCCCTGGCGATATCCGCCTCGATACGGGAGGTTGCGCGATCTTTGGGCGACAGCTTTGACTCGAGCGCACCTTTGTAAAACGCGGCGCATTGGTAGTAGAAATCGGACTCTTCCAGCAGGCTTTCATCTGCGGCCAGCGCGGCACCGGCGGCGCAAAGCGCTGCAACGAGACCGAACGCGGCACGCATCACCGCATGGCCATGCTGGCGGCGCTTTCCGGCAGCTCTTCGGCAAAGCACCGCTGATAGAATTCCGCAACCGTGCTGCGCTCCAGCTCGTCGCATTTGTTCAGGAAGGACAGGCGGAAGGCGTAGCCGACGTTGCGGAAGATCTCGGCGTTTTCGGCCCAGTTGAGCACGGTGCGGGGCGACATCACGGTGGACAGATCGCCGTTCATGAAGGCGGTGCGGGTCAGGTCGGCGACGGTGACCATCTGGCTGATCACCTTGCGCCCCTTGTCGGTGTTGTAGTGCGGCCGCTTGGCCAGCACGATGGCGGCCTCGGCGTCGTGGCTCAGGTAGTTCAGCGTGGCCACCAGGCTCCAGCGGTCCATCTGGGCCTGATTGATCTGCTGGGTGCCGTGGTAGAGGCCGGTCGTATCCCCAAGGCCCACGGTGTTCGACGTGGCGAACAGGCGGAAACTGGGGTGGGGCGTAATGATCTCGTTCTGGTCCAGCAGGGTCAGCTTGCCGTCATGTTCCAGCACGCGCTGGATCACGAACATCACATCCGCCCGGCCCGCATCATATTCGTCGAACACGATGGCGACGGGGTTGCGCAGGGCCCAGGGCAGGATGCCTTCGTGGAATTCGGTCACCTGCTTGCCGTCGCGCAGCTTGATCGCGTCCTTGCCGATCAGGTCGATCCGGGAGATATGGCTGTCAAGGTTCACCCGCACCGTCGGCCAGTTCAGACGCGCGCCGACCTGTTCGATATGCGTCGATTTGCCGGTGCCGTGATAGCCCTGGATCATCACCCGGCGATTGTAGGCAAACCCCGCGAGGATCGCCAAAGTGGTGTCGGGGTCGAATTTGTAGGTGGTGTCGATCACGGGCACCCGGTCGGTCGGCTCGGCAAACCCTTTGACCTTCATCTCGGTGTCGATGCCGAAAACATCGCGCACGGAAATCTCTTCGGTCGGTTTCATGATCGTGTCAAGCATCCTGCGCAGCCCATGTGTGGTTGCAGGCCCGGACCTGCGGTTTCGCCCCATGTTGTGGAACATATCACCGGGGGCTGCAAGGGGAAGGGCGGCGGATCGCCGTCCCGTGAAACTTCCGGCCCTCGGCGCGCGTTAGCCTGAGAGACTGCACGACCATGGGAGATGTCGATGAACCGCAGATTTTTTCTGGCCTCGGTGGCTGCAACGGGCCTTGTGCGCCCGGCGCGGGCCGAAAGCTTCGAGGTTACGCTGACCGACGCCGAATGGCGCGCGCGCCTGACGCCCGCGCAATATGCCGTGCTCCGGCAAGAAGACACCGAGCGTGCCGGGTCCAGCCCGCTGGACGGCGAACAGCGCAGCGGCACCTTTGCCTGCGCCGGGTGCGACCTGCCGCTGTTTTCGGCCGACCACAAATACGACAGCGGCACCGGTTGGCCGTCGTTCTGGCAGCCCTTGCCGGGCGCGGTGGGCACCAGACCCGATCCAGGCCTGTTCGGCAGCCGGACCGAGGTGCATTGCCGCCGCTGCGGCGGGCATCTGGGGCATGTGTTCGATGACGGCCCGGACCCCACGGGCAAACGCTATTGCATGAACGGCGCGGCGATGGCGTTCCGGGCCGCCTGACGAAAGGTCACCGCAGGGCGGCGGTGACGATCACCTCGACCAGATAGGCGGGCGCGGCGAGCTTTGCCTCGCCCGTCGCGCGGGCCGGGGTGTGGCCCTGCGGCACCCAGGCGTCCCAGACCGCGTTCATCGCCGCAAAATCTGCCATGTCCGCCAGCCAGATCTGCGCCGACAGGATGCGGGTCTTGTCGGTCCCGGCGGCAGCCAGAATGCGGTCCACCTCGGACAGACACTGCCGCGCCTGATCGGCCACCGGGTCGCCCGGATTGCCGACCTGGCCTGCGACCCAGACGATGCCGTTGTAGATCGACGCCTCCGAGATCCGGGGGCCGGTGCCGATGCGGATGATATCGCTGTTCATGCAGGTTCCCTTTCCTATGCATGCCGGTTGCTAGCGCAACACGGACGAAAGGGGAAGGGATGGAGCGGGTGAGGGGAATCGAACCCCCGTATTCAGCTTGGGAAGCTGCTGCTCTGCCATTGAGCTACACCCGCGTTGCCGGGGGGATTAAGCCAAGGCTCCGCTGTCGTCAAGCGTCATGCCGAACCGGCAGGCCCGCGGTGGGCAACGCAAATCGCCCCCCGAAGCGTGCTTCGGGGGGCTCGGGCTTTGCACCGGTCGCCGTGGGGCGGGTTGAACGCCGATGCGGAGCCACACACATCGCCGCCCCGATCCGAGGGTGACCACCCCGGGTCAGGGCGGCGACGATCCGGGTTACATCTTGGGCAGCATCACCGTGTCGATGACGTGGATCACGCCGTTCGACTGCTTGACATCGGCGATGGTCACGGTGGCGACGTTGCCCATCTCGTCGGTCAGCTTGATCATGTCGCCGTCCATGGTGGCGTTCAGCGTGCAGCCGCCCAGCGTCGGGACGGGGTGCATGCCCTTGTCATCGGCGATCATCTTGCCGATGGCGTCGGACATCGCGTTGGCCCCGACGACATGGCAGGTCAGGATCTTGACCAGCATCTCCTTGTTTTCCGGCTTCAGCAGGGTGTCGACGGTGCCTGCGGGCAGTTTGGCGAACGCGGCGTTGGTCGGCGCGAACACGGTGAACGGACCGGCGCCCTGCAGGGTTTCCACCAGACCGGCGGCCTGCACGGCGGCCACCAGCGTGGTGTGATCCGCCGAGTTCACCGCGTTTTCGACGATGGTCTTGTCTTCATACATCGCGGCCCCGCCGACGTCGGGGTTGGCGGCGAAAGCGGAAACGGACGACAGCGCAAGGATCGCGAAGGAAAGGGACAGTTTCATGAAGCAGCTCCTGTTGGGGGGCGGGCCCATCCCGCCTCACACAGCAGCAACGAGGGGCCGTCGGGCCGAGTTTCAGCCGCAGGGCGGTTTCCCCGTCGTCTCACGCAGCCGTGATCAGGCACCGATTTCCTGCGCCAGAATGACCGGGCCGGTGGGCGCGCCGGTGGGCGAGCCGCCCGCCGGTTCGACCGACACGGCAAGCGTCCAGCCTGCGGGCGGGGTCGGGTAGGTCACCTGCAACGGCGCGTCCGCCAGCAGACCCAGCGAGACCGGGGCGGCACCGGGGGCGATCACCCACAACTCGTGCACCTGGCCCGCCGGGGCTGCCACCCCCGCGATCCGAGTGATCCGCAGGGTCTGGCCATCGGCGCGCACCTCATAGGCCAGGTCGGCGGCGGCAAGGATCGCCAGCGGTGCCTGCGGGGGGGCAAGGACCATCACCGCCAGCGCCAGCGACGCGGCCAGCGCCGCCCCGCCGACCCAGCCGATCCAGCGGCGGCGCGGCCGGGGCGCAACCGGGAACAGCCGGGCCTCGATCTGCGGCATCAGGTCGGGGGCGGCAACCGGGGCGAATGCGTCGTTCAGCCCGCCCAGCCGGTTTTCCCAACCGGCGACGGCGGCGGCAAACGGCGCGTCATGCGCAATCCGGCGTTCCAGCGCGGCACGGGTTTCGGAGTCCTGCACCCCCAGCACATACTCTGCGGCCAGCAGATCGTCGTCTTCCGAAGGCAGGGGGCCGGTCATGTGTCCAGACACTCCTTGAGCCGGGTCAGGCTGCGCCGCAGCCAGGTGCGCATCGTGTTCAGCGGCACACCATGCCGCGCGGCAAGCGCGCTGTAGCTCAGCCCCGAAAGATAGGCCCCGCGCACCGCCTCCGCCTTCGCCGGGTCCAACTGGTCGAAACAGTCGGCGACCCGGCCCGCCTCGCCCATCGCGATCAGGCGGTGCTCCGCCGTCGGGGCCGGATCGGCAATCGCCTCCGCCGCCCCTTCGTCGGCCTGATCCTCGGTCCGCCGCCGCAGCCGATCGATCGCCAGATTGCGGGTCACCGCGATCATCCAGGTCAGGCCCCGGCCTTTTGCGGGGTCATAGCGCCCGGCCCGCAGCCAAATTCTGGTGAAAACCTCCTGCACGGCGTCCTCTGCCTCTGCGCGTTCACCCAGCATACGCACCAGCACGCCCATGAGTTTCCCGGACGTTTCGGCATACAACGCCCGGAACGCCGCGCGGTCCTGCGCGGCGACGCGGGCCAGCAGGTCTGCCACCGGGTCGGGGTCGGTCATGCGGTCTGGCTCGCAGGCGCGGTGCGGCCTGTCAACCCCTGCGCCGCCGCCCGCCCGCGCCCCCGGACCCGGAGGTGTTGAAGCTGACATCGGGCAGGCTGACGATGCCGCGCAGGTTCGGGAACGGGTCGGTGGCATGCGGGATGGCGTTGGCGGCGACGAAATGTTCCTGAAACCGCGGCTCGATGGCGGTTTCGACCTTGTGGATGTGGTGAACGGTTTCCTCGATCTGATCGCGGGCCGCAACCGAACAAAGCGCGATCCGCGCGCCGGTGCCGGCGGCGTTGCCCGCACTCGTCACATGGTCGAGCGGCGCATCCGGGATCATTCCCAGCACCATCGCGTGTTTGGGGCTGATATGCGCGCCGAACGCCCCGGCGAGGGTGACCCGGTCCACCGTGTCGATGCCCATCTCGTCCATCAACAGCCGCGCCCCGGCGTAAAGCGCCGATTTCGCCAGTTGGATCGCGCGGATGTCGCCTTGGGTGACCATGATGCGGGGCCCGCCCTCGGCTGTTCCGTCGTGCAGCAGATAGCCGTGCACCCGGCCGTCCTGAACCATCCGGGGCGTGCCGGTCTGTTCGGCCGACCCCACCAGCCCCCCCGGATCGACCAGACCGGCCAACCGCATTTCCGCCACCGCCTCGATGATGCCCGATCCGCAGATGCCGGTGATGCCGCTTGTAGCGGTTGCTTCGCTGAACCCCGGATCGGTGGACCACAGGTCCGATCCGATCACCTTGAAGCGGGGTTCCTTGGTGGCGGGGTCGATCTCGACCCGTTCGATGGCACCGGGGGCGGCACGCTGGCCGCTGCTGATCTGCGCGCCCTCGAACGCCGGGCCGGTCGGCGAGGAACAGGCCAGCACGCGGGTCTCGTTGCCCAAAAGGAGTTCCGCATTGGTGCCGACATCGACGATCAGCACCATGTCCTTGGATTTGCCCGGTTCCTCCGACAGGGCCACGGCGGCGCAATCCGCGCCCACATGCCCCGCGATGCAAGGCAACACATAGACCCGCGCGGCGCGGTTCAGGTTGGTCAGGTCCAGATCGCGCGCGTCAAGCGAAAGGCTGGCGGAATGGGCCAGCGCGAAGGGGGCCTGCCCGAGTTCCACGGGGTCGATGCCGAGCAGCAGGTGGTGCATTACCGGGTTGCAGACGAACACCACCTCATAGATCGCGGTCGCCTCGATGCCCGCCTCGGCGGCGATCGACTGCGCCAGCGCGTTGATCGCCTCGCGCACCGCGCGGGTCATCTCGACATCGCCGCCGGGGTTCATCATGGCATAGCTCACGCGGCTCATCAGGTCTTCGCCGAACCGGATCTGCGGGTTCATCAGGCCGCTGGAGGCCAGCACGCGACCATCCGACAGGTCGCACAGATGCGCCGCGATGGTGGTTGACCCGAGGTCGATGGCAAGGCCGTAAAGCCGCCCTTCATGGAACCCCGGCCAGATGTCCAGAATCCGCGGGGCCTCGTCGTGGTTGCCCTTGTGCAGCGCCACGGTCACCGCCCATTCGCCCTTGCGCAACACAGGCTGCAACCGGCGCAGGATGGCCAGATCGGCCCGCACGCCCTTGACGCCCCATTGCGCGTCCAACGCCAGCGCCAGCCGCTCGAAATCGCCGGACGGCTCGTGCATGTCGGGCTCGGCCACCTCGACGTAAAGCAGCCGCGTGGCCGGGTCCATCACCATGTCGCGCATCGTGGCGGACTTGCGGATCACCTGCTTGTGGACCTGGGATTCGGGCGGCACATCGATGATGACATCGCCCATCACGCGGGCCTGACAGCCCAGACGGCGGCCATCGAGCATCCCGCGCTTGGATTTATAGCGTTCTTCGACCGCGTTCCATGCTGTCAGGGCACCCTCATGCACCGTCACGCCATGCTTGGAAAACTCGCCGTAACCGGGGCTGATCTGGCATTTCGAGCAGATGCCCCGGCCGCCGCAGACCGAATCGAGGTCCACGCCCAATTGGCGAGCCGCCGTCAGGATCGGCGTGCCATGGGCAAACCGCCCCCGCTTGCCCGAGGGCGTGAAGATCACCAATGCGTCGTTCATCCTGGGTCTCCTTCCCGCGTGCCGGTTCTAGGCCGGAACCGGGGGACTGCAATGCGCGATTGCTGCTGCATGTCAGGGGTGTTCACCCCCGCGACCGACCCGCCCGCCCGCCCGACCGGCCCCGGCTGGCCTGCGCCACCGACACCGATGCCTCGGAAAACGTCTGCCCCTCCTCGACCGCGTCCAGAACGCGGGTGAAGCGGATCCAGTCGGTGCCGTTGGCATCGTGGTTCATCAGGAAGTTGGCGGCGCGGATCGCCTCCATTTCCACTTGCCGGACCGGGTTCATAATCGCGCTGGTCATGCCCGCCCCGATGGCCATCGGCAAGAAGGCCGCGTTGATCCCGTGGCGGTGCGGCAGACCAAAGCTGATGTTGGACGCCCCGCAGGTGGTGTTCACCCCCAGCTCATCCCGCAGCCGACGCACCAGCGTGAACACCTGATGCCCCGCCGTCGCCATCGCCCCGATCGGCATCACCAGCGGGTCCACCACGATGTCATGCGCCGGGATGCCGTGATCCGCTGCCCGTTCGACGATCTTCTTGGCCACCGCAAACCGCACATCGGGGTCCTGCGAAATGCCCGTATCGTCGTTGGAAATCGCCACCACCGGCACGTTGTATTTCTTGACCAGCGGCAGCACGATCTCCAGCCGCTCTTCCTCGCCCGTCACCGAGTTCAGCAGGGGGCGCCCCTCGCAGGCCATCAACCCCGCTTCCAGCGCCCCCGGAACCGACGAATCGATGCAAAGCGGCACGTCCACCACTGCCTGAATCCGCAGGATCAACTCCCGCATCAGCGGGGGTTCCACAAAGTTGTTGTCGGCGTAGCGCGGATCGGTGGCCATCCGGTTGGTGAACACCGCGCCCGAGTTGACGTCCAGCACCATCGCCCCGCAGGCCACCTGCTCCAGCGCGTCTTTCAACACGGTGTCATAGTTGTCCATCTCCAGCTCGGCCGCCAGTTTCTTGCGCCCCGTAGGGTTGATCCGCTCGCCGATCACGCAGAACGGCTCGTCGAAACCGATCACGACGGTCTTGGTCTTCGATTCGATCACGGTGCGGGTCATGGGACTATCCTTGCGCTGCTGCGGGAACGCCGGAGGCGCCGCCATTGTCGGTAACCCAGGTGGCATTGGCCTTGATGCCGCCCAAGGGGAAGAAGTGAACCTGCTCGATGCCGAAGCCCGGGTTGGCCGCCTTGTGCGCCGCAAGCGCCGTGATCACCTCGGTCGGCTCGTAGGGCAGCAGCAGTTTCGTCACGTCCATCGCGCGCTTCTGCAGCACGCGCAACGACGGGCCGACGCCGCAGGCAATCGCGAACTTGATCAGGGTCTGCAGCTTGGCAGGCCCCGCCACGCCGATGTGGACCGGCAGGCGGATGTCTTCGGCAGCCAGACGGTTGGCCCAGGCGATCACCGGGTCGGCCTCGAAACAGAACTGGGTGGTGATGGCCATCTGCGCATCCGACCGGTCGGCGAAGGCCTGTTTCCATTTCAGCGCCTGCAACACGATCCGGTCGCCGCCATCCTTGTCGATATCCTTGTTGCCTTCGGGGTGGCCCGCGACGTGCAGCCGTTTGAACCCGTCGAACAGCCCGGTTTCGATCATCTGCATCGAGCTGTCGAAATCCCCGGCAGGCGTGTTGACCCCGCCGCCCAGAAGCAGCGCCTGATAGACCCCCGCCTCGCCCTGATACCGCGCAATCCAGTCGGCCAGCGTGGCGCGGTCGGGAATGATCCGGGCCGGGAAATGCGGCATCACCGGGAAGCCTTCGCCCGCCAGGCGTTTTGCCGTTGCCACCATGTCGGCAATCGGGGTGCCTTCGATGTGGGCGATATAAACACGGGTGCCCGCCGGCAGCAGGTCGCGGAAACTGTCGACCTTTTCGGCAGTGCGCGGCATCACCTCGATCGAATAACCCTTGGTGAAGGCCTCGATGTCAGCGGTCGCGGCGGGGGCCGCCACGTCGCGGCGGAAGTTGAACAGGGCCATCGGGGGGTTCCTACGGGGCAGGGCGGGGGGTTGCCCAGCCGTCTTGGTCGATCAGGGTTTTCAGGGCGGTCGGGTCGATCTGCGTTTCCAGACGCAGCGCCTCGGCGGCGGCAACGGCATCGGGCTCGCCCTCGACCTCATAGGGGGCGGCCTTGCGCCATTCGGCCATGTAGGCGTCGGCGTCCTTGGCCCCGATCTTCATCGCCACCCGGTCGATCGCCTTTTCGAACCGTTCGGTCAACTGGACCTTCGAGCCGCGCCGCCCCTTGCCCACGATCACCTGGGCCGGGATGTCGCGCCAATAGACCACGGTCACGTCAGGCATGCTGATTCCCCAAAAACACTCTTCCGTTCTAGACGTGCATCCCCGACAGCCGATGTCGGATTTCGACAGTCTGGCCCCCGCTTGCGACCCGCCCGCCCGCGATGTGAGATGTATCGCGGCACCGCTGAAAAATCGACCGCAACCGCACCCGACCGATGTGGAAAAATCCTCACCTTGTTCATGCGGCGCGCGAGGAAACGCGGATGCTTGTCAGCGCCGGGGTTCGCGACTACCCTGACCCAAACCATGAATGGAGGGCGGATATGACGCCCGAGCGTCCCCGGGGGGTGGACGCTGGTCCAAGGACGATCGAGGCCGTCGCGGCCTCTCTGCCTGCAGACACGTCTTCCCCCGACACGACAGGGTCGGTGCTTTATGCGGCGCTCGACCTTGGAACAAATTCCTGCCGGATGCTGATTGCCCAACCGCGGGGCAGTCAGTTTCAGGTCGTGGACAGCTTTTCGAAAACGGTGCAACTCGGCGTCGGGCTGGAGGCGTCGGGCCGCCTGAGCCGCGCCTCGATGAGCCGCACGGTGCAGGCCCTGCGGATCTGCGCCAAGAAGATCGAAAAGCACGGGGTGCGCCGGATGCGGCTGGTCACCACCGAGGCCTGCCGCCGCGCCCGCAATGCCCGCGATTTCATCCGGCAGGTCCGGCGGGAAACCGGGCTGCAACTGGAAATCATCGCGCCCGAGGAAGAGGCCCGGCTGGCGGTGATCTCCTGTGCGCCGCTCGTCAGTCCGCGCACCGAACAATTGCTGGTGGTCGACATCGGCGGCGGGTCGACCGAACTGGTGTGGATCGACCTGTCGGCGGTGGCCCCCGACGACCGGCCCCGCGCGATCATGCGGCTGCATGCCGGGTTCCAGATGCAGGGGCCGGGCGATGCGCGGGTCGTGGACTGGATCTCGGTCCCGCTGGGGGTGGCGACGCTGAAGGACCAGTTCGTCGATGTCGAGGATGACGCGGCGCGGTTCGCCCTGATGAGCTGGTTCTTCGAGGAAAACCTGGCAAAATTCAGCCCCTACAACGCCGAAAACCCGCGCGAGGGCTTTCAGATCATCGGCACCTCGGGCACGGTGACGACCGTGGCCGCCAGTTTCCTCGGCCTGCGCCGCTATGACCGGGCCAAGGTGGACGGGCTGCTGATGACGTCGGACCAGATCGATTTCGTGATCCGGGACTATCTGTCGCTCGGCCCCGAGGGGCGGCGCACCGACCCGCGCATCGGGCGCGACCGCCATGCGCTGATCATGTCCGGCGCGGCTATCCTTCAGGCGCTGATGCGGATATGGCCGACCGACAAGCTGTCCGTGGCCGACCGGGGCCTGCGCGAGGGCCTCTTGTATGCACAGATGAGCGCGGACGGCGTTCTGGAAGATGGACCCTACGAATGACCAAGGACCCCGTTGCCAAGAACACCTCCGGTCGTGGCCAGCGCGAATTGCGGGTGCGGGTGAAAACCGCCAAGGGGCGCAAACTGTCGTCCACGCTCTGGCTGGAACGGCAGTTGAACGACCCCTACGTGATCCGGGCGCGGAAGGAAGGCTACCGGGGCCGGGCGGCGTTCAAGATCCTCGAACTGGACGACAAGTATGAATTCCTGAAACCCGGGGTGCGGGTGGTCGACCTTGGCTGCGCGCCGGGCGGCTGGTGCCAGGTGGCGGTGGCGCGGGTCAACGCGCTGGGCGACCGGCCCACGAAACCGGTGGGCACGGTTCTGGGGGTGGACCTGCAAGCGGTGGAGCCCATCGCCGGCGCGCAGATCCACCAGTTGGACTTTCTGGACGATGCGGCGGACGGGCTGGTCAAGGGCTGGCTCGGCGGCCCCGCCGATGTGGTGATGTCCGACATGGCGGCGGCGGCCTCGGGGCACAAAGGCACCGACCATTTGCGCATCATCGCCCTGTGCGAGGCGGCGGCCTATTTCGCGATGGACGTGCTGGAGGAAGGCGGCACCTTTGTGGCCAAGGTTCTGGCGGGCGGGGCCGAGAACAGCCTGCAGACCATCCTGAAACAAAACTTCCGCAAGGTCGCCAACGTCAAACCCCCCGCCAGCCGGGCCGACAGTTCCGAGAAATTCGTGGTGGCGCAAGGGTTCAAGGGGCGCAGCACCCCGGACGCGGGGACCGATCAGACCGATCAGACCGATCAGACCGATCAGCCGGACTGACAGGCGACCCGTAAAACCGAAACGGGCGGCCAAGGCCACCCGTATCCGTCAAATGCGTGGGAGTTTTTTCAGCCGCCCCAGGTGCGGACCGGGCCGCAGTCCATGTGCACGAAGTTCGACTTGTAGTAATGCCCGACCCCGCCACCCCGGCAGGTTTCCGCCGCCCGAGCCATCTGGCTGACGCTGCGGGATTTCAGCCGCAGATCGGCCGCCTCGCCCTTCATGTGCAGCGAATTCTTCGCCACCCCGCGCGAGCGCGACCGCAGCATCGCATTGGTCGCCGGGCTGCGATAGCCGGACAGCAGCATGTAGGGCTCGCTCACATCCAGCAGCCGGTGCGACGCCGCCATAATATCCACGTTGCGCGGGTCGATCTTGATCTTCTCGTCATTGCGCCAGTCGCGCATGAAGTGATTGATTTCCTTCAACACCTCGGGAATGTATTCGCCTTCGATCCAGTAGATCGTGTCCATCGCCTCGCCGGTGCGGCCCGAATACATCTTGATCCGGCGGATGTCGCCCGCGCCCTTGATCACCCCGAACGCATTCGACAGCGTCGGCGCTGCCACAACCATCGTCGCCGCGAACACGCCCAGAAGGCCGCGCCGCGTCAGTCCCGTCGAAGTCAAATTCGCCATTCTGTGCGCCTGTCCCGTCGCTGGTCTACCACCGCCTGTGTCTGCGGCTTGTCTTGCACTTCATCCCCAAGTGCCCGATATGAATGACACACAAGGCCGTGAAGCCCAAGCCAAGATTCCCCGTCCAGCCGCAGTCTGCCGCCAATAGGCAAAAAATTGCTGAAAACCGATCTGCCAAGTGGGGAAAACCGCACCGTTGCCGAAGCGATGATTTGTGCGACAATTTGGTTACTGGTGGCGCGGTTGTGAGTTTACAGTGCTACCGATTCATTTGAAACTTTGATTAGGGTTGCATGGCCCGAACCGGCCGGATCAAGGATATTGTCACGATGTTGCCTCGCCGTTTCCTGTTGTTCCTGACCGTCGGCCTCGTCCTCGCGGGGGGGCCGGGCAGCATTGGTCCGGCCGCCGCGCTGGAGACCGCCGCACCCTTCACCCAGGCCTTGGCCGAAGCGGCCTCGGCCGGCGAGGCGACGGCGGCCTTCTATGCCGCGCGGGGTTATGCGCCGCTGTGGACCGGGCCTGCCGATGCGGCGCGCCGCCAGACCTTGCTGACCGCGCTCGACCAGGCGGAAAACCACGGGCTTCCGGTGGCGCGCTATGACGCGGCCGGGTTGCGGCGCGGCTTTGCAGCCGTGGTCACCGAAGGCGACCGCGGGCGGCTGGAAATGGCGATGACGCAGGCCTATCTCGCCTTTGCCGCCGACCTGTCCTCGGGCGTTCTGGTGCCGAAATCGGTCGATGGCGGGATTTTGCGCGATGTGGCGCGGCCCGACCCGGCAATGCTGCTCGCGCGGGCCGAGGCGGCGGATCTGGGGGCCTTTCTGAACGGTCTGGCCCCGAGGGCTCCGGAATATGCCCGGCTGATGAAGGAAAAGCTGACGCTGCAGCGCCGGATCGCGGCGGGCGGTTTCGGCCCGCCCATCGGGGTGGACAAGCTCGCACCGGGGGCGAGCGGTGCGGCGGTGGTGCGGCTGCGCGACCGGCTGGTGGCGCTCGATTACCTCAGCCACAGCGCCACGATGACCCTCGACCGCAGCCTGCAAGCCGCACTGCAGCGGTTCCAGCAGGACAACGGCCTGACGGCGGACGGCGTGGCCGGGGCCAGCACCATCGACGCGCTGGACACCGCCCCCGACACCCGGCTGAAATCGGTGATCGTCGCGATGGAGCGGCTGCGCTGGATGCAGGATGTGGAGTTGGGCACCCGCTATGTCTGGGTGAACCAGCCCGATTTCACTGCCAAGCTCATCGACCACGGCCGGGTGGTGTTCCAGACCCGCACCGTGATCGGCAAGGATGTGCCCGATCAGCGGTCGCCGGAGTTTTCCGACATGATGGAGCATATGGTGGTGAACCCGTCCTGGTCGGTGCCCCGGTCGATCACCACCAAGGAATACCTGCCGCTGCTGCAATCGAACCGCAATGCGGTCAGCCATCTGCAGGTGATCGACGGGGCGGGCCGTGTCGTGCCGCGCGGGGCGGTGAATTTCGCCGCCTATTCGGCGCGCAACTTTCCCTTTGCCCTGCGGCAGCCGCCGTCGGACGGCAATGCCCTGGGCAAGGTGAAGTTCATGTTCCCCAACCCCTACAACATCTATCTGCATGATACGCCGTCGAAATCCCTGTTCGACAACGAGGTGCGGGCCTACAGCCACGGCTGCATCCGGCTGGGCGACCCGTTCGACTTCGCCTATGCGCTGCTGTCGATGCAAAGCGACGATCCCAAGGCCGAGTTCGCCCGGCATCTGGACACCGGGCGCGAAACCACGGTGCCGCTGGTCACGCCGCTGCCGGTGCATCTGGTCTATTTCACCGCCTGGCCCAATGCCAAAGGCACCATGGGATACCGCCGCGATGTCTATGGCCGGGACGGACGGATTTTTCAGGCGCTGACCGATGCCGGGGTGGTGCTGCGCGGCGTTCAGGGCTAAACGGCGGTCGGGGATCGGTCCCCTGCGTCAAGGGGTGCGCCATGACCCATCGCGTCGGTGATATCGCGGCAGCCCTCGGGGCCGAGGCGGCGGGCGATCTGGACTTGCGGATCACCGGGGCGGAAGAGCCGTCGCGGGCCGGGCCGCAGCACCTGGCCCTGGCCATGTCGCCGCAGTATGCCGCCGGTCTGGCGCAGGGTGCGGCGGGCGCGGCCCTGCTGTGGCCGGGGGCGGATTGGCGGGCGATGGGCCTGCGGGCCGCGATCTTTGCGCCGCGCGCCCGGGTTGCGATGGCCGGGGTGACGGCGCTGCTGGACCCGGGCCCGGCGATTGCCCCGGGCGTGCATCCGATGAGCGTGATCGACCCTTCGGCAGGGATCGGGGCGGGGGCCGCCATCGGGCCGTTCGTCACCATCGGCGCCGGGGCACGGATCGGCGCGCGGGCACGGATCGCCAGCCATGTGTCGATCGCCGAAGGGGCCGTGATCGGCGATGACGCGCTGATCCTGCAGGGCGTGCGGATCGGCGCGCGGGTGCGCATCGGCCATCGGGTGATCTGCCAGCCGGGGGCGGTGATCGGCTCGGACGGGTTTTCCTTTGTCACGCCGGAGCCGTCGGGCGTGGAAGAGGTGCGCGCAACCCTTGGCCATCGCGACCGGATCCAGCCGCAGGCCTGGATGCGGATCCATTCGCTCGGCGCGGTCATTCTGGGCGACGATGTGGAAATCGGGGCCAATTGCACCCTCGACCGCGGCACGATCCGCGACACCTCGGTGGGCAACGGAACCAAGCTCGACAATCTCGTGCATCTTGCCCACAACGTCACGGTTGGCCGCGATTGCCTGCTGTGCGGGCAGGTCGGCATCGCCGGGTCGGCGCGCATCGGCGATCGCGTGGTGATGGGCGGTCAGGTCGGCGTCAGTGACAACATCTTTGTCGGCGATGACGTGATCGCCGGGGGCGGCACCAAGATCATGACCAACGCGCCGGCAGGCCGGGTTCTGCTCGGCTATCCGGCGGTGAAGATGGAGACGCATGTCGAGCTGCAAAAGGCGCTGCGCCGGTTGCCGCGCCTTGCCACCCGCGTGTCGGCACTGGAAGCTGCGGGCGATCCGGCCCATAACAGCGGCCAGAGCGCCAAACCGGGAAAGGAACCGCAGGATGAGCCTTGACGTGCAGGACCGGGTGGTTGCGATCATCGCCGAGCAGGCGGTGCTGGATGTAGCGGATGTCAAGCTCGACATGAGTCTCGACGACCTCGGGATCGACAGCCTGGGTCTGGTCGAATCGATCTTCGCCATCGAGGAGGCGTTCGACATCTCGGTGCCGTTCAACGCCAACGAGCCGGAAAAGAACGAATTCGACATCTCGTCGGTTCAGGCCATCGTGGCGGCGGTCGAAGGACTGCTGGCGCGAAAGGTCGCATGAAGCGGGTCGTCATCACCGGGGCAGGCACGATCAATGCCCTCGCGCATGACGTGCCCGGCACCTATCAGGCGTTCCGCGAGGGGCGCTGCGGCATCACCGATCTGGACATCCGCGACAAGGACCGCCTGTCGATCCAGATCGGGGGGCAGGTGCACAACTGGGACCCCGAATCGCATTTCAACCGCCAGCAGATCGTTCTCTACGACAAGTTCACCCAGTTCACCCTGCTGGCCGCGCGGCAGGCGGTGGCGCAGTCGGGCCTGAATTTCGACGGGCGGCTGGGGTATGACGCGGGCGTGGTTCTGGGCACCGCCGGGGGCGGGGTGAACACCTGGGACGACAACTATCGCGCGGTCTATGAAGAGGGCAAGAACCGGGTCCACCCCTTCGTCGTGCCCAAGCTGATGAACAACGCCGCCGCCAGCCATCTGTCGATGGAATACAACCTCAAGGGGCCCAGCTACACCGTCGCCACCGCCTGCGCGTCGTCCAACCATGCGATGGGGCAGGCGTTCCACATGATCCGGTCGGGGATGACGCGGGCGATGCTGACCGGCGGATCGGAATCGATGCTGTGTTTCGGCGGCATCAAGGCCTGGGAAGGGTTGCGGGTGATGTCGAAGGACGCCTGCCGCCCGTTCAGCCTGACCCGCAACGGCATGGTGCAGGGCGAGGGGGCGGCGGTCTTCGTGTTCGAGGAACATGACATGGCCCGGGCGCGCGGGGCCGAGATTCTGGCCGAGGTGATCGGGTTCGCGATGACCTCGGATGCGTCCGACATCGTGATGCCCTCGAAACAGGGGGCGGCGCGGGCAATGGCCGGGGCGATGCGCGACGGCCGGATCAATCCCGAGGATGTGGGCTACATCAATGCCCATGGCACCGGAACAGCGGCCAATGACAAGACCGAATGCGCCGCCGTGGCCGATGTTTTCGGCCCGCACGCGGACCGGCTGATGATCTCGTCGACCAAATCGATGCACGGCCATCTGATCGGCGGCACCGGGGCGGTGGAACTGCTGGCCTGCATTCTGGCGCTGAAACACGGGGTCATCGCGCCCACCATCGGCTATGAAGAACCCGACCCGGAATGTGCGCTGGATGTGGTGCCGAATGTGGCGCGCGAGGTTGCGGTCGAGGTGTGCCTGACCAATGCCTTTGCCTTTGGCGGCATGAACGCAGTGCTGGCGCTGCGCAAGGTGTAAGGGCCGGTTTCCCGGCCCCCACGCGTCTTCAGGGGGCCTTGACGTCCGCATTGGCCTCGGTCACCGCCTTGAACCCGGCCGTGAAGCCTTTCAGCGAGATGTTCAGGTCGACCTTCTGATCGGGCGCGACAGCCGGAACGATCGTCATCACCGCGCCTGCGCCCTTGCGGAACTGCTCGACCTCCTCGACGGTGAACCCGATGCGGGCGATGCAGCCGATCGGCGCACAGAAGGTGAAGGGATAGATTTTCGCCTTGCCCTTGTCGATCGAGATTTGCAGGTTCGCGGTCAGCAGGGTTTCCAGCGGCACCACCACGGTCGCGCCCGCTGCGGCCTGCGCCTGGGGCGGCAGGTCGAATATGCTCATCTCGGCAACCGGGCCACCACTCGTATCCTTCAGCAACTGGTAAAGCTGGCACGGGTCCGACCCGTCTTCGGTCTTGAGGCAGCGCTGCTCCCACACTTCGAACGCGGCGGCCAGATAGGTCTGCCCCACCGTGGCGGTTTCCGGCGTCGCGATCGGCGAGGGTCCGTTCGGCACTTCCTGCCCCATCGACAGATCGATGGGCGGCGGCGCGGGCTGTGGCGCGGCGGCTTCCTGCGCGCCCGCCCCGCAGACGGCCAGAACGCCAATCCCGGCGGCAAGGGCCAGCGCGCGGCCAAAGGTTGAAGCCTGCCTGCGGGTCAGATCAAATGTGGACATTCCGTCACTTCCTTCCATTGATTTGGCGACGGCTTAGCATGACGCCAATCCCAAGTCAGGCCCGAAAAGCGCCGGGTGCGGCCAACCGCCAACCGGGCCCGAACGGCCGGGCGCGCAAGAAAAAAGGGCCGACATGCGACCCTTCCTTCCCGATTTCTTGATTGCTCCCTGTCGGACCGGCCGACTTCTGGCCCAAACGCTAAGATGGTTTTCCACAGGCGTCAACCGGGTTTTTCGGCTGGCGTTTGCCTCCTGCGGTTCCACGGAAAACCATGCCTTTTCAGGGATGCGGCACGTCTGGCGGAACGGACGCCGCCGCCGGGGACCCCCGGCAAGACAACGCTGGCGCGAGCGGGTTAACCCTGTATTTTGCACGCGAGGGACCACCGATTTCCCGCTCTGACCCCAGAGCGGTGGCAGGGAGAGCAGGCAATGACGGACAGCATCTTTGTGGGCGGCGGCGGGGCAGGCTATGGCACGCCGCAACAGCTTTTGCTGAAATACGGCAACCGCCACGGGCTGATCGCCGGGGCGACCGGCACGGGCAAGACGGTGACCCTGCAGATCCTGGCCGAAGGGTTTTCGGCGGCGGGGGTGCCGGTGTTCCTGTCCGACATCAAGGGCGACATCTCGGGTCTGGCCGAGGCAGGTTCGCAGGGTCACAAACTGCACGGCCCGTTCACCGAACGCGCCCGCACCATCGGCTTCGACCTGCAGTATCGCGCCTGTCCGGTGACGTTCTGGGATCTGTTCGGCGACCAGGGCCATCCGGTGCGCGCGACCGTGGCCGAGATGGGCCCCCTGCTGCTGTCGCGGCTGATGGAACTGACCGAACCGCAGGAGGGCGTTCTGAACGTCGCCTTCCGCCTGTCGGACGAAGAGGAACTGCCGCTCTTGGACCTCAAGGACCTGCAGGCGCTGCTGACCTTCGTCGCGCAGAACGATACCGAGATTTCCGCGCGCTATGGCCTTGTGTCCTCCACCTCGATCGGCGCGATCCAGCGGCGGCTTCTGGTGCTGGAAAATCAGGGGGCGGCGGCGATGTTCGGCGAACCGGCGCTGGACCTGGCCGATCTGCTGCGCCTCGATGACACCGGGGCAGGGCGGATCAACATCCTCGCCGCCGACAAGCTGATGCAGTCGCCCCGGCTTTACGCCACCTTCCTGCTGTGGCTGCTGTCGGAACTGTTCGAGCAACTGCCCGAGGTGGGCGATCCTGACAAACCCAAGCTGGTGTTCTTTTTCGACGAGGCGCATCTGTTGTTCACCGATGCGCCCAAGGCGTTGATCTCGAAGGTCGAACAGGTGGCGCGGCTGATCCGGTCCAAGGGGGTGGGGGTCTATTTCATCACCCAGAACCCCGCCGATGTGCCCGATGTGATCCTGGGCCAGTTGGGCAACCGGGTGCAGCATGCCCTGCGCGCCTTCACCGCGAAGGATCAGAAGGACCTCGCCAAGGCCGCAGAAACCTATCGCGCGAACCCCGGCTTTGACACCACCGAAGCGATCCGCGACGTCGGCACCGGCGAGGCGGTGACATCCTTCCTGCAGGCCAAGGGCATTCCGGGAATGGTCGAGCGCACCCTGATCCGCCCGCCCGCGACGAAACTCGGCCCGGTCGATCCCGCCGTGCGGGCGCAGATCATCGCGGACTCCGACATGGGGCGCAAATACGCCACCCTGATCGACCGCGACTCGGCCTATGAACGGTTGCGGGCCCGCGCCGACAAGGCCGCGCGCGCGGCGGCGGCCGCCGACGCCGACGACGCCGCCAAGGCGGAAGAGGACCGGGAATTCAGCCAGGCCCGGCGCTATGACGGCGGCCGCACCCCGGGTGCCGCCGACCCCGCCCCGCGCAGGAAACCCGCCAGCCGGACCGATTCGATGGGCGACGCCTTTGCAAAAAGCTTTGCGCGCCAGTTGGGCACCAAGACCGGTCAAGCGGTGGTGCGGGGCGTGTTGGGCTCGATCTTCGGCAAACGATAGCCCTACAATGCGCGGATCCGCAGCTTTGCGATGCGGTTCTGCACGCGACTGACCACCTCGAACCGGAAGCCGTGAAAGCTGAAGGTCTGGCCCTCGTTCGGGATCATCTGCGCCTCGTGGATCACCAGACCCGCGATGGTATTGGCTTCGTCGTCGGGCAGCGCCCAGTCGGTGGCGCGGTTCAGGTCGCGGATGGTCACCGACCCCTCGACCAGCCAGGTGCCATCCGGGCCGCGCTTGATGCCGTTGTCGCGGCTGACCACGTCGAACTCGTCGGTGATCTCGCCGACGATTTCCTCCAGGATATCCTCCAGCGTGATCAACCCGCGCAAGGCGCCGTATTCATCGACCACCAGCGCGAAATGGGTCCGCCGTTTCAGGAACTGGCGCATCTGGTCGTCCAGCGAGCTGGTGTCGGGGATGAAATACGGCTTCATCGCGACCTTGACGATGTCCAGATCGGCAATCGCCGCGATGCCGCCCCCGGTCACCCGCACCAGCCGGTCGACCTCGCGCAGCACGTCCTTGGCATGGACGACGCCCAGGATGTTCTCCTCGTTGTCGCGGAACACCGGCAGGCGGGAATGGCGCGAGGCCAGCACGCGGGTGATGATCTGGTCGGGCGGCCAGTCGGCGTCGATCATCTCGATCTGGCGGCGGTGGCGCATGATCTCCTCGACCGTGCGATCCCCGAGGTCCAGCGCCCCCAGCAGCCGGTCGCGGTCCTCGCGCTGCATCGACCCGTCGGTGTGGCCCTGTGCGATCACGCCCGCCAGATCGTCGCGCAACGCGCTGCGGCGGCTGTCGGCGCTCGGCAGGTCCGCCAGCTTGCGGAACGGGGTCAGGATCAGATCGATCAAACGGTGCATGATGGCGGCGTTATGGCGGCAAGGGGGGCCGGGGGCAAGGGATCAGCCCTTGCGGGGCGCGTCGGATCAGCCCTTGCGGGCCAGGGGATGCCGCGTCAGCACCAGATCCCGCAGGCTGTCTTCCAGCACATGGGTGTAGATCTCGGTCGTGCCGATGTCGGCATGGCCCAGCAGGGTCTGGATCACCCGCAGATCGGCCCCGCCCGCCAGCAGATGAGTGGCAAAGGCATGGCGCAGGGTGTGGGGGGTGACGCGCGACGGGTCCACCCCGCCCGCCACCGCGATGGCCTTGATCAGCAGATAGAAATGCTGCCGCGTCAGATGCCCCGCCGCCCCCGGTCCGGGAAACAGGTGGCGCGGCACCGGCTTGCCCGCCAGACGCAGCCCCTCGTCGTCGGCAGCGCGCTGTGCGAGCCAGGCGGCCAGCGCCCCGCGCGCAGGCGCCGACAGCGGCACCATCCGCTCCTTGTCGCCCTTGCCGCGCACCAGGATCATCGACGGGTTGCCACGCACCGCCGCGACGGGAAGTTCCACCAGTTCCGACACCCGCATGCCGGTCGCATACAGCAGTTCCACCAGTGCCAGGTTGCGCAACCGGTCGGGCGGGGTGCGGCCATGGGTTCGCGCGGCGGTCAGCAGGCGGTCCACCTCGGCATGGCTCAGGGTCTGCGGCAGGCTTTGCGCCCGCCCCGGCCCCTTCAGCCGGATCGCCGGATTGTCGGCGCGCCATCCCTCGTCATGGGCAAAGCGATACATCGCCCGGATCGACGACAGCCGCCGCGCCCGCGTTGCCTTCGACAGGCCCTGCGCGTCGCAGAAGATCAGATAGGCCTCGACCGCTGCGCGATCCGCCACCGCGAAATCGCTGCCCCGCCGGTCCAGCCATCCGGCAAAGTCGATCAGGTCGCGCCCATAGGCCGCCTGCGTGTTGCGCGCGGCCCCCTGCTCGGCGGCGATGGCATCGAGGAAGGTCGAAATCCACCGGTCGGCCAGCCCCATCCCGCTAGCCCCGCCGTTCCAGCAGCATCAGTTCCAGCGCGGTGCGCCGCGCCACATCCTCCATGCCCGCCGCGCGCAGCAGGGCCAACCCTTCGGTCACCCCGCGCAGATCGCCCTGCACGCCGGTGGCGATCCGCCCCATCGCCCACAGGATCGCCTCGCCGACCCGCGCCTCGTCCAGCAGCTTTTGCGCCGCTTCCGGCACCGGGGCATCGATGAACGCGGGGGCAATCGCGCGCGCCATGCTGTTGGGGGCGACGATGCCCTTCAACGCGCCCGCCGCCAGCCCGGCCAGAAACCGCCCGCGCGCGTCGTCGGCCACCGGGGCGCGGGCGATGCGCTGATAGTCGGGCGACAGCAGGCCGATCTCGTAGGCCAGTTGCGCCGCCGCATCGGTCAGGGGCAGGGCGGCCAGCCGCTCGGCGTAAAGCGCGGCGAAGGGCACTTCCAGTTCCATCGCCTGCATCTGCGCCCAGACCAGCGGCAGCTCGCGCGACACCGCCTGCGGGTCGCGCCGCGCCAGCGCCTGATCGAACCCCTGAAACGCATCCGCCCGGTCCCAGACCCCGCCCGAGGCCGCAGGCATGCCCTGGGTGTAAAGCCCCAGCAGCAGGTTGGGCGGGATCGCCCCGGCACGGGCCAGCCGTTCCGCGGCCTCGATCTGCGCCTTCCATCCGGCGGTTTCGCGCAGTTCCGCATGGGCAAAGGCCAGCGGCAGCCCGCCAGTGGGCAGCGATTCGCCCACCGCCTCGAACATCCGCCACGACAGCGGCGTGACCGGCTTTTCCGGGGCGGGCATCGGCTCGCCCTCATACAGATCGGGGTCGAGATAGCGCGACAGCAGCGCATCCTCGGCCGGGCCGATCTGGTCCAGCGCCTGTGCGGTGCGCAGGGTCAGCGCGGCGGCGTTCCAGTCGCCCGACCGTGCGAGGCAAAAGATGCGGGCCGGAAAAGTCGGGGCCAGACCGGGGTGTTCGCGCATCGTCTCACAGGCGCGGTCCTCGGTCCCGGTCAGCAACGCCACGTCGAAACTGCGGCGGAACAGGTCGGGGGACGTGGTGGCGTCCGCCGCCTCCAGCAGCGCCTCGGCCTGTTCCAGCGCGCCCATCGCCAGCAGGCGGTCCAGCCGCGCCACCAGCAGCCGACCGGTGCCCCCGGCATCGGCGGGGGGCTCCGCCTCGGCCAGAAGCAGGGTGATCAGCAGGCTTTGCAGCGCGGGCAACCCCTGCAATTCCTCGGCGAACAGGGCCGCGATGATGTCGTCGGTCCGACCCAGCCCCCACAGGTTGCGCGGCAGCCCGGTGACCTGCGCGGGCAGCAGCCCCACACCATCGGGCGACGGCCCACCCAGCACCGACACCGACACATCGGCAGGCAGTGCCGAGCCATCGGTCACCGCGGGCTCGTCCATCGGCGGGGCGATCTGCGGCGGGGCTGCCACCGATTGCGACAGCCAGTCGATCGCCGACAGCGGGGCTTCGGCCAGCGCAACGCCGCCCCATCCGGCAAAAACAACGGCAAGCGTGATCGACAATCCCGATCTGCGGCGCATGTCCGGCCTATTCGCCATGGAGCGTCACCGGCAGCGTGACCTGACGCTGCACCGGCGCAAGGTCGGCCAGATAGGCATAGCCTGTCAGCCCGACAAACCCCAGTAGTCCCAAGACCATCGCCACCTTGATCAGCCGACCCATGCCCGTCCCGCCCTTGTGTCTTGCCGGTTGACCGGTCGCTCCTGCCGGCTGGCGCGTCTCGCTCCCGGTAGCGCCAGCGATTGTATATGGCATTCGCGGCAAGTTCACGCCATTCAGGGAAGAAACAACGCAAGCTCGGCAGCGGACCGCCGCCTTTCGCACGACGGGTCCGCACTGTGCAAGGTCTGCAGGGGAATTGATGCACCGGTTGAAGAAGACCGTGGTGATGGTCGGCATGATGGGAGCGGGCAAGACGGCCGTGGGCACGGCGCTGGCCCGGCATCTGGGCGTCGGCTTTGTCGATTCGGATGACGAGATCATCCGCGCCGCCGACCGCAGCATCGCCGAGATTTTCGAACGCGACGGCGAGGCGTTCTTTCGCGCCCGCGAAACCGAGGTTCTGGCCCGCCTGCTGCGCGCGGCGCCCACGGTGCTGTCCACCGGGGGCGGGGCTTTTCTGTCAGAGCGCAACCGCGCGCTGATCCGGGCGTCCGGCGTGTCGGTCTGGTTGCGCGCCGATCTGGAACTGCTGTGGCAGCGGGTGCGCCACAAGGCGACGCGGCCCCTGCTGCGCACCGCCAATCCGCGCGAAACCCTGCACGCCCTTTACGAAGCGCGGGTGCCCTTTTACTGCCTTGCCGATCTGACCGTCGATTCGGCGGCCGATCTCAGCGTCGAAGGCATGGCGATGCGGGTGGCCGATGCGCTGACCACGCGCGCGGATGTGCTGGAAAGGGACTAGGATGACGATCAACACGGTGCCGGTGGACCTCGGGTCGCGCAGCTATGACGTGCTGATCGGTTCGGGCCTGATCGACCGGGCCGGAGAGTTGATCGCGCCGCTGCTGACCCGGCGCAAGGTGGCGGTGATCACCGATGAAACCGTGGCCGGCCTTCACCTGCTGCGGCTCGGTGCCGGGTTCGAGGCGCAGGGCATCGCGCTGACCGCCCTCGCCCTGCCGCCGGGCGAAGCCACCAAGGGCTGGCAGCAGTTCGCCCGCTGCAGCGAATGGCTGCTGGAACAGAAGATCGAACGCCGCGACGTGGTGGTGGCGTTCGGCGGCGGCGTGGTGGGCGATCTGGTGGGTTTTGCCGCCGCGGTGCTGCGGCGCGGGGTGCGGTTCGTGCAACTGCCGACGACGCTGCTGGCGCAGGTCGACAGCTCGGTCGGCGGCAAGACCGGGATCAACACGGCGCAGGGCAAGAACCTGATCGGCGCGTTCCACCAGCCCAGCCTCGTGCTGGCCGACATCGACGCGCTCGGCACCCTGACTCCGCGCGACTTTCTGGCGGGCTATGGCGAGGTGGTGAAATACGGCCTGTTGGGCGACGCCGGGTTCTTTGATTGGCTGGAGGCTCACGGCCCCGTCCTCGCCTCCGGTGACAACGCCGCCCGGCTGCATGCGGTGACAAGGTCGGTCGAGATGAAAGCCGGGATCGTCAGCCGCGACGAGACGGAAGAGGGCGAACGCGCGCTGTTGAACCTGGGCCACACCTTCTGTCACGCGCTGGAAAAGGCCACCGGCTATGGCGACCGTCTGCTGCACGGCGAGGGGGTGGCGATCGGCTGCGCGCTGGCGTTTCAGTTGAGCCAGCGGTTGGGCCTGTGTTCGCAGGAAGCCCCCAGTCGGGTGCGCGCGCATCTGCGCAGGCTGGGGATGAAGACCGATCTGGCCGATATTCCCGGCGATCTTCCCGACGCCGGGGCACTGCTGGCGCTGATGGGGCAGGACAAGAAGGTGGTCGACGGGCGGCTGCGGTTCATCCTGGCGCATGACATCGGGCAGGCCTTCGTGGCCGAAGATGTGCCCCCCGATCTGGTGCATGCCCTGCTGGCCGAGGCGCTGGCGCGGCGCTAAACCCCGGGGTTGCGTCGCCCCGTGGCTTGATCGTTGCGCCGTCGCGGCCTAACAGGGCGCATGACCCCGCTCTCCGCGCCCCCGATCGCCATGCCAGACCTGTTGACGCAGCTTCGCGACTTCATCGCGATGGGCGGGCCTGCGATGTGGGCGATCGTGGCGCTGTCGCTGGCGACGGTGACGCTGATCCTGTGGAAGCTGGGGCAGATGGCGGTGCTTGGCGGCTTCGGGGGGGGTGGGGCCGTCACTCGCGCCCTGACCCTGTGGGAGGCGGGCGACCGCGCGGCGGCCCAGTCCCTGCTGGCCGACCGGCGCGGCCTGCGCGCGCGGGTGGTGGCCCGCGCGATGACGGCAACGCTCGACCCCGCCCTGTCGGCGGCGCAGGTCGAGACGGCGACGCTGCAGGTCGCCAAGGCGGGGCTGATGCAGGCGCGGCTCGGCCTGCGCGGCCTTGAGCTTGCGGCGGCGGTGGGGCCGCTGTTGGGTCTGCTGGGCACGGTCACCGGCATGATCGCGGCGTTTCAGGGGTTGGAGGCCGCCGGGGTGCGCGCCGACACCGCGACCCTGGCGGGCGGGATCTGGGAGGCGCTGCTGACCACCGCCGCCGGGATGGGGGTGGCCATTCCGGCGATGGTGGCATTGACCTGGTTCGACGGGGTGGTGGAGCGCCTGCGCCACGACATGGAAGAGGGGGCCGGCCGGGTGTTTCTGTCCCAAGGCGGAAGGGCATCATGAGGATCGACACCCCGCTGCGGGCGCGTCGCCGGATGAACCTGACGCCGATGATCGACGTGGTGTTCCTGCTTCTGGTGTTCTTCATGATGGTATCGCGGTTCGGGTCGGAACCCGGCGTGACCCTGCAGCTTGCCGCCCCCGGGGCGGGCTCCATCTGGCCCGGCCCGCCGCGCCTGATCGACGTCACCGGGGCGGGGCTGGCGCTGAACGGTCGGGCGATTGCGGGGCCTGACCTGCCCGCCTCCCTCGCCGCGCTGATGGCCGGGCCGCAGGACCCGGTGGTGTTGCGGGCGGGGCCGGGGGCGGATGTGCAGGACCTGCTGGCGGTGATCGACCTGTTGCAGGCCGCAGGCATCACCCGGCTGGCGGTGGTGCCCTGATGCGGCTGCCCGACCCCCCGCCGCGCCTGCGGTTTGAGCCCCTGCTGCCGCTGATCGATGTGGTGTTCTTTCTGGTGATCGCCTTCATGATGATGTCGCACCTGACCTCGGACCGCCCGTTCGACGTGGTTCTGCCCGACAGCGCGCAGCGTCAGCCCTCCGATGGTGTGCTGACGCTGTTCGTCTCGGCCGACGGGGAACCGGGGTTCGTCGGGGCGATGCCCCTGACCGGCGAGGCGGCCCTGGACGCGCTCGCCGCGTCACGGGCAGCCGTGTGTGCGGCCACCGATTGCGCGACCGATGTTCCGGTGCTGCGGATCGCGGCGGATGCGGGCGCACCGGGGGCGGCGCTGGCGGCACTGTTGCCGCGACTGGCCGCGATGGGATTTGCCGATGTGCAGCTTGTGACGGCGGGGGGATGATGCGCGCCGCCGGGATCGCCTTCGCCGGACTGCTGGCCGCCGCCCTGCACCTTGCGGCCTTTGCCGCCGTCGCCCCGCGGCTGCGCGGCGTTCAGTCGGCAGGGACCGGCGGGTCGGCACCGGTGACACTGGCCGCTGCCGACCCGGTCCTGGCGGCCCTGGTCGCAGACTGGGACCGCCCCCCGGCAGCGGATCCTGCGTCGCCCGTCCCCCCCGCAAGAACTTCCCCTGTGCAAATTCTCCCCTCGCCCGTCT
>Ga0247831_1001966_pt1 | contig 35602 bp, 7 predicted proteins | sample LaCruzMarch2015__9_FD_192406 | JGI IMG/M metagenome (GOLD analysis project Ga0247831, IMG submission 192406) | Freshwater microbial communities from meromictic Lake La Cruz, Castile-La Mancha, Spain - LaCruzMarch2015_1m | ecosystem: Environmental > Aquatic > Freshwater > Lake | place: Spain...
AACCCCTTGGGTAATTTGGGCAAAATGATTGATGCAATTCAGCGCGGTCGATATGTTCGCATAGCTAAAGGCAACGCACGTAAAAGTATGGTATTGGCAAGCGATGTGGCTGGATTGTTTGAACATTGGCTTTCAACACCAACACCAACTTCGGGTGTTTATAATCTAACTGATGGACACCACCCAACTTTTTATGAGTTGGAAGAAGCTTTGAAAGTTAAGTTTAATAAAAAAACGATTCCAACTGTTCCTTTATTCCTAGCGACATTGATGGGGAAATTTGGAGATAGGTTCTCTTTTTTTCCAGTCAACAGCCAAACCATTGAAAAAATCACTTGCACCTTTACATTTTCAGATGCTAAGGCTCGCAAAGAATTAAACTGGAATCCTACTTCTATTTTAAATTATTACACCAAATAATCAATTGAATTTAATTAATAAGTTTCGAAGAACAACCCATTCTACATCATTCATTCCTGAGATTGATGGTTTGCGTTTTTTTGCAATCATAACAGTTATTTTTTATCACCTGAATACCGCTTACTTAAGAAATATTGGTTTGGATTTAACGCAATGGAAAGAAACCGTAGATATGAGTCCATATACTGGAATAGGATGGTGGTTTGTTCGTTTTGATGTAGGTGTTAAAGTGTTTTTTGCTATCAGTGGTTTTATATTGGCAATGCCATTTCTCAAACAGTATTTGAATGATGGTAAGAAAGTTCAATTGGGAGATTACTTTGTTCGTAGGCTTACTCGTTTGGAGCCTCCATTTATAATTAGTCTTATCGTATTTTATATTGTGCAAGTTTTTTTCCTACACGAAGATTTTGGCGCTTTATTTCCGCATTTTCTTGCTGGTTTAACCTACACACATGTTTTTATTTATGGAGAACCAAATCCAATAAATCCAGTTACCTGGAGTTTGGAAACTGAGGCTCAGTTTTATATCATTCTTCCATTTTTAATGACTTTACTTTTTGCAATAAAACATAGACTATTTAGGTTAGTTTTTATTGTTTTACTTATTATATTGTCTATATACGCCAAGAGTTATTTTTTTTATGAGAAAGTTCCACATCTGGAAAGTTCTATATTGGCTTATTTGACCAATTTTGTAAGCGGTGCTTTTTTTGCTTGGATATTTTTAAGTTTTCAATCTTTCTTTAAAAAAGACAAACATCTTCTTTTCGACCTTGTAGGTTTAGTTGCAATTTTAATGATGTTTACTTGGTATAAACCGCAAGCTTATTGGTTAAATAATATTCTATTAAATTTGAGTATAATTGGGTTGTTTCTTTCAGTTTTTAAAGGTCAGCTTTTTAATTGGTTTTTTACAAGGCCTTGGGTTTATTTACTTGGTGGCATGTGTTATAGCTTGTATTTATTACACTTTGCTTTTTTCTTTTTAGTCCTCAAGTATAGTTCTAAAATTCCATCGTTGGGTAATTATTGGATTGATTTAATGTTGCAATTTGTTGTTGTAATTCCATTGTTTTTGGTCGTAGCAGGTTTATTTTTTCTATGGATAGAAAAACCATGCATGAATAAGGACTGGATGTCGAATTTATTGACAACTATAAAAATTAAACTAGGATTAATATAACTATGCAAGTTTTACATTTATTATTAATTATTGCAGTTTTGTTTGGAATAGAACTTCTTTATTTCAAATTAGCCGATCGTTTCAATATCATTGATAAACCTAACGAGCGAAGTTCTCATACACAAATTACGATTCGAGGTGGAGGTATTATCTTTCCTATAGCTTGGATCATGTATTCCTTGATAAACGGCTTTGTATTCCCATTTGTTACAATTGGTGTTTTGCTCATTGCCACGATTAGTTTTTTAGACGATCGGATGGAACTAAGCAGTCGTTTGCGACTTTTGGTGCATTTGTTAGCTTTTACCTTATGTTTTGTAGAATTAGATTTGTTTCATCTATTGCCTTGGTGGGGTATACCTATATTGTACATAGTTGCTATTGGTTGTGTTAATGCTATCAACTTTATGGATGGAATCAATGGTATAACAGGGCTGTATGCTTTAGCCATTTTAGTGCCTATTTACTTGATGCTTTATCCCAATTCTTTTGAAATCAATGGAATCATTTATTTAATAGCTTCTGTTTTGGTTTTCGGTTTTTTTAATTTCAGGAAAAAAGCGAAATGTTTTGCAGGCGATGTAGGTAGTGTATCAATGGGCTATTTAGTTATTTTTTTAATTTTGAGTCTTATTTTTCTTGGAAAAAATGCATTGCATGGTACAAATCAATTGCAATCCATAGCTGTTTCAAATAACTTCGATTTTAAATACATCTTATTATTGTCATTGTATGGTGTAGATGCTATCTTAACCATTATTCATCGTTTGATATTAAAAGAAAATATTTTCAAAGCGCATCGAAAACATTTTTATCAATATTTGGCCAATGAAATGAAATGGCCACATTTATCTGTTGCAATTTTATATGCCTTTATTCAGTTGTCGATTAATTTATGGGTGATCTCAAATGAAGTAAGTTTATACGTTGGCATTGGACTTATTCTTGTACTTAGTGTCGTTTATGTATTACTTAAACGACGCATATTATCAAAGTTGTCTTAATTTTTTTTATCTTTATTCCTTAAAAGCCCTTTCAGTGATGAAGGGGCTTTTTTTATTTTCGAAAAGTCTATTTTCGAAAAAGAAGTGTTAATTATATTAATTTAAAAAGATATTATTAAAAATAATATATCAAAATAATTTGTTTTTTTTTTGGAAGTTAAAAAATATGATAATACTTTAGGGACTTGAAAGTAAAAATCACAAAATAATACACATTTAAATCTACATTAAAATCACAACTTATTTATCAAACACCTTTATTCTGCTAGTATTCTTATGTTCTAGCACCTTAAATTAAAATGTATCATCAATTAAAAAAATAAATCCCTTCTATATGAAACAAAACACTAAAACGTGGACTCAAACGAGACTTACAAAAATCATGCCGAAATTTACAATTTTGTTATTGATTTTAATGTTCTCTGCATCTTTTATCAGTTTGGCTCAAACCAATTATTTCTCCAAAGCAATTGCTACTGATTTTGATGATGTCAATAGTTGGGGTACTTTTACTGATGGATCGGGTTCTACACCTGCTTCGATATCCAATGCGGATAATTTTACCATTTCAAATGGTAGTGCAATGGTATTGGATGCTAATGCCAATGTAAGACAGCTAACTATTACTTCTGGTAGTTTAACTATCAGTGCTAATACATTAACTGTGGCCATTGCTAGTGCTAATAATTCTACATTATTGGTGAATGGGGGTACGTTAAATTTATCTGGTTCAGGCGCAATTGCTTTAAATGGTAATTTTTTAATGTCTTCTGGGACTACTAACCAATCTGGTGGTACGATAACTATTGATGGAAATAACAATAATACTACATTAAGTTCGGTTGCTTCTGGTACCCATCTTTTTGGATTTACAGGTGGTACTATGAATTGTACAGCTGGTTCAATTACTATTGTTGATCCACCATGTAATACAATATCAACTTCAACTACTCGTGCTATCAGTTTGTCAACTACAGCAAGTAACACAGCATTCTCAGGCACGCATACGTTCATACTTGGAGATGGTAGTAGTACAACTCCAGGTAATAATGATGGATTTACAATCGAAACTTATGGTGGTTCTGGTAGAATTCCTTTACAAAACGTAACCGTTAATGCTGGTAATGCATCTGGTAGATGGGGGTCTACATCATTTGCTTCATCTACTGCTTGGGGTACACATATCAAAGGTACATTGACAGTAAACACAAATTCTGAGTTTACAGTTAGTAGAGTGTCTGCGTCTGCAAATGAGTGGATGGTGGGTTCGATTGTCAATAATGGAACATTAACAACAGGAAGAGCAACTGGTACTCCTGTTTTAAACATAGGTCGACATGCTAATTTAACAGGCTATATAGCTTCTTCGGCCTCATCCATTTCTGGTGGAGGTGTTTTTCGTAATTTAAATGCTTCTCCTACAGCAACTTTTTCATCTGTAATTTTTAACAATCCTCTAGGGATTGATATTGCAGCTGCGGTATTAACTGCAGGCAGCTATGGTGGTAATGTATCAGGTACTGTAACATTTACCGCAGGTAGAATTCAACTTAATGGTGGTGTATTTGTTCAAGGTATTAGTGCTACCACAGTTGGTACAACTGTTTGGACTTCAGGTGGTTTCTTCAATGGAAGTTTTAGAAAATGGCAAGCTGCTGCAGGTACTATTCCAACTACCACACACAATACAACTACAGGTATGTTTCCATTTGTATCCAGTGCAGGGTCAAATAGAAACTGCCAACTAACAAAATCAGCCACATTCGCTTCAAATACGGGTTATCTTCAAGTTCAACATTTAGATGCTTCTGGTATGGCTACTGTAAGTCTTACCGATGGGGCTACACCAAACGATCGGCAGTCAAATGCTACTTGGGTTGTAACAAGTACACTCAATGGAACAGCGAGCACTCCTACCTATGGTATGCGATTAAATGGTGCGGATATTTTTATTCCTTTATCCTATACAGATGCCAATTATCCAAGAATTTATCGAAGCAGTACTTACACAGGTACACACGGTGCTGGTACACAAGGAACAGGTACTACACCCGAGGCAAATAGAACGGCATTGTCTCTAGCCAATTTGGCGGGTACATTTAGCATTACCATGCCAAGTGCGAGTCTTGGTGTTTTTACAGTCAATTCGGGCGATTGGAACACAGGCTCTACTTGGAATACAGGTGTTGTGCCTACAAATAGTCAAGATGTAACAGTTTTAAATGGTCATACAGTTACAGTAACATCGGCAGGTGCAACTTGCAGAACGGTCAGAATTAATGGTATAGTCAATGCGACTGCTGGTGATTTAACGGTTGAATCTCCTGCCACAAGTAGTGCAGTTTTAACAGTAGCTGCTTCCACAGGCCAATTCAATATAAATGGTGCCACAGTCAATATCGGTACTTCGGGTGCAACGAATAGGTTTGCACAATTGCTAAACAGTGGAACATTCACCATTGGAAGTGGCACATTGAATGTATATGGAAATATTGACAACAGTACAACTACTTCATTCTTTACCCAATCGGGTGGTAATATTATTATAGATCCTAACTTTGGTGGAACAGCTGCTTCAAGTGCTACAACTGCTGCTTTAAGATTTCAAACGGCCAATGTGACTTTGAGTGGAGGTACTATTCAATTTATAGATCCATCTGCCACTGCGGGTTCAATTGCGTCAATAGAATATACACCGTCTACTTCAGTAAATGCTTCTACAAGCCATACAGTTCAATTTGGAGATGGCGTCAGTACAGATGCTGGAGGAAATGCCAATGGCTTCCGAGTTTTACCAGGTACCAAACTGGCATTGGGCAATGTAATATTAAATACAGCAGCTGGTACGAATCGCATATTAACCAATTCGTCAGCTTTTGGTATTTTAGGTGATTTGACTATTACAGCTGGAGAACATAATCCAGGAGGTGGTATAGTTTATGTCAATGGAAACCTAACAAATAATGGAATTTTAACGACCAATGCAACTGGTTTTATATATTTGGGTAGATTTTTTAGCAATGTAGTTTCTGCATCTACCAATGCTCAAACAGTATCAGGTTCAGGTGTTTTTAGAAATTTAACCACTAGTCCAACGGCTAATTTTGGTGCTTTGAGTATTAATAATACCAACTCTACAGGGGTTACCTTTTCTGGCGCTACATGGAATAATATATCTACTTCTACCGTTGCTGGTACATTAACACTAGTAGCAGGTAAAATAAATATAGGAGCTTCCAATAGTTTTACACTTGGGCTTTCCATAGCTAGTGCAGGTACACTTACATACACCGCAGGTGGTTTCACTGAAGGTACATTCAAGCGATATGTTGCAAGTAGCTCTACTATTTCTTCTGCTTCAGGTTTATTTCCTTTTATTTCAAATACAGTTTCAAATTCAAATAGAAACTTTACGCTAACGTCCTCTGCAGCTATAACTACAGGAAGTTTAGTAAATGTAAAATACCTTGATGCTAGTGGTTTTTCACCTGTAACCCCTTTTGCCGATTTGGGTGTGGATGTATCAAATGTATCAAATGCAAGTTGGCAGTTTTCGCATGATGGTATAGTAACAGGTGCTGCTACATTAAACTTGGCTGCTCGTGGAGATGCTTCTATGCCAATCTCTAATTTTGCAAATGTTCGTATGACCGGTCCTTCTGCAGAAATATTCAGTGGGTTTTCATCTGTAGGAACAGGATCAAATACTGCACCAATAGCTAATAAAACATTACTTACCACAACTGAATTAGCTTCAACAACTAACTATACGTTGCATTTTGGATCACCATCTGTGATTCAATCGATTGCTTCTGGTGCATGGGAAGACCCAAATTCATGGGAAAATTCTACTGTTCCTGATTGCAACACTCAAGTGGTTATTAATAGTTCACACGTTATAACGGTAAATTCAACACCTTCTACTTCAGGCTCACTTTCTATAGCAAGTGGTGGTTCATTGGTTGTTTCAGGTTCAAATTTGACTGTTGGTTGTACTAACAACAACACTTCTTTAAATAATAATGGGTCACTTACAATAAGTGGAGGATTGCTTACAATCAATGGTAACCTTAATTCAGCAGCTGGTTCTACGCTAAATCATACAAGTGGCAATGTAATTGTCGATGGAAATGATGGAACAAATGTAGCTGCAAACACTTCTGTAGCAGCTGGAATTCCAATTGTTAATATCGCGACACCGAATGTGACTTTTTCTGGAGGTTCATTTACAATAGTTGACCCTCATAAAAAAGGAGGATCAACAGATTATGCGTTTGTTTATAATTCTTCATCTAATGCAAGTGCAAGTTCTGCTCATATTTTTAATTTGGGCAATGGATCATCAGTTGATACTGGAGCAAATGGATTTAATATCAATCTGCTAGCAGCAGCTGGTCGTTTTATTTTTGGAAAAGTTGTGGTAAATACCTCTACTGTAGGTCTAGCAAATACTAATGATCCAGCTTCCAATAAGCGTGTTGTTATTTCACCTACTAATTCAGTATATGTATTATCAGATTTTACCATCACAAGTGGTCGATATAGAAATAGCACAGGATTTATTGTAGGAGGTAATTTAACAAACAATGGAGAATTTATTTCAATTGGTCAAACCGTTATTTTTGCACTACCTAGTGGAACTACATCTGTTGTAAATCCGAATGCACAAACAGTTAGTGGAACAGGAGTTTACTGTAACAACGATACTGTCGCTGCGGGTGTTATCACAGCAGTTAACCCAACTGCAAACTTTCAGAATATTACAATTAATAATTCAAGCAATGGAGGAGTTAGTTTTCTTAATGCAAATTCATTACAAACTACCAATAATGAAGGCACTGTAGCTGGTACTTTGTTATTGACCAATGGATTTATAAATACTGGTTCGAATACATTTACACTAGGTGTTTCTGCTTCGTCGGTTGGTACACTTACCAACACCTTGGGTGGGTTTACATCAGGAAGCACGTTCGCACGTTGGTGGGGCACCGCTATAGGAGGTGCAACGATTACTGCTTCAACATTAACATCAAATACATCAACTACTGGTTGCTATCCATTTATTGGAGGAACAATTGCAGTACCTATTTATAAAAGTCTTTTCTTAAATCAGACTGTAGCTTCAACTACTGGTGGATTAATATCCGTAAAACTAAATGATGGGAGTGGCATGAATACAATTTCAGCAGTAACAGATGGTGTTTATAATATTAATAGACAATCCAATGCCAACTGGGAAGTTTCATCCACAGGTATTGTAGGTTCTCCTTTATACACAATGGCTATAAATGCTCAAAATCTTTACACACCTTCTAATTCAAATTCAAGAATTATGACAGTTTCAGCTTCTGCAGCTGGAACACATCAAGGAGGAACCAGTTATGTAAATGCACAACGATTAGCAATTCCGTTAGCTAATTTAAATAATACCTATTATTTAGGAATTGATAATGCAGATATTGCGAATGTATCCATTGCAAATGGTACTTGGGAATCAACATCAACTTGGAGCAAAGGAATCATACCAAGTTGCAACGACTCAGTTGTTATTTTTCATGAAGTTTCTGTAAATACAACTGGTAATCAATGTAGGAGTATAGCAATAGTCAATTCGCCTACTTTAGGTGTACTGACTATGAACACTTCTAGTGAATTGACTGTTGGATGTACAAATAACAACGCTTCTTTTACAATTGCAGGTGGTACATTTGATATGCAAGATGGAAATCTTATTGTCAATGGGAGATTTGTTTTAACAGCTAACGTAGCAGGTATTTTTAAACAATCAAATGGTACGATCAGTGTAGATGGAAATAGCGGTACATTGGCTACTAGTATTGATGGTCATATTGTAGATATGTATTCTCATACAGCTTTAACTTTGCAATTAACAGGCGGGCAGTTTACGGTAGTAGATCCAACACTTAGCGCAACAACAACCAATGCTTCATTTAAAATCTTTCCGTCAGTAGCTGCAAGTTCGGGTGCTGGATGGACATTGAAATTTGGAAATGGTATTTCTACCCAAGCAGGTGGACATGCTTCCGGCTTTTTAATGAATCTAACCAATACCAATGCTTTCCAAATAGGGGGTACATTGATAATAGATTTAGTTTCAAGTGCAACGAATCGTTTCGTAACTACTTCTAATAATATACCATTGAATCATTTAACAGTTACGAGTGGAGAATATCGTTTGTCTTCTGCTCATTTTGTTAAAGGGGATATTTCTGTTGCTGGTTTGCTGACTTCAACTTCTACATTAACATTGTCAGATTATAGTGGAACAGCAGGTGTAATTAATACAAGTGCTCAAACAATTTCAGGTGGTGGTACGTTTGCTAATTTGACAACTTCACCTACAGCAAGCTTTACAAGTTTGTCAATAAATAATAACAATGCAACTGGTATTACAATCAATACCCCAATTTCAGTTTCTGGGACTTTGACAATGACCTCAGGAATTATTAATACAGATGCTACGAATTTTATACGTTTAGGTACACTTACAGGAGCTGGAACATTTAGTGGAATACCAAGTGCAACGAATCATGTCAACGGACCTTTTTATAGAACATTTGCTTCAAATCGAACTGCAACTGGTACTTATAGTACGACTACATTATTTCCTGTTGGTAAAGGTGGTGTAAGCTTGGCAGCCTATGTCGATCCTTCAACATCATTATCTGGATCAGTAATAATGAAAGCTGAAGCCTTTAACACGAATAGTGGTACTGGGGGATCGGGTGTTTCTAATTTGGCTAGTGTGCAATGGTCAGTAGAGCCTTCTACAGGAAGTGCAAATTTTACAGGTGCATTTGTAGGTATTACAGACGGAGCATCTTTGACTTCTACAAGAAAATTATTGCAAAGTAGTTTGATAAATGGCACTTTTGATGGAGTTCCAGGTGGTTCATTGTATACAGCAAGTTCTCCTAATCTTTTAAACAATAGTGTTATAATTCCTACAGCATCATTTCTCAATTATTATTCTTATGGCGATTTAGTAGCTTGTTCTGCGCCTGGCGATCAAGCGACTTCATTTGTGAGTTCATACATTACTACCACTTCATTTACTGGTTCATTTACAGCAGCTGGTAGCAACCCAACGGGTTATTTAGTTGTAAGATATCCAACTGGAGCTACTCCAGTAGCTCCTTCAAACAATACATTGTATGCCGCTACTGCTACGCTTGGAACAGGGACTGTTTTGAATAATTTTTATACAGCTCCTTTTAGCTTTAATGTAACTGGGTTGACATTGAGTACAACATATGATTATTATGTATATTCATTTAATAACTCAGGTTGTGCTGGTCCTACTTACAATACAACGTCTCCTTTAATGTCAACAGTTGCTACATGTGCAGCTACAGTTTCTGCACCTACAACTTTATTTTATAATCAGCAAACAACTAGTGGCTTTACTTTAAATTGGACAGCTTCTACACTTCCTGGTGCTGAATATATTATTGATGTGGCTACCAATAGCACATTTACCAATTTTGTTATTCAAAACTCTAATGTTGGTGTTCTCACTGGTACACCAATTTCATATGCAATAACAGGTCTTTCAAGTGGGACTACTTATTTTGCAAGAGTGCGTGCCAAAGATCCTGGTTTGGATTGTACAAGTTCAGCAATTACGAATAATTCAATTGCAACATTGTGTAGTTCAACAATGACTTCATTTGTTGAAAATTTTGATGCCACTACACCAGGGAGTACAGCTACTATTTGGCCCGCATGTTGGGCTAAACTTACATCGACAGGAACAGCATATGTCAATTCATTTGCGGCTATGTCATCACCCAATGCATTGTTGATGGGGACTACAAGATCAATGGTTTCATTGCCACCTGTGAGCAATGCAGATGCTGGTACCCACCGCTTACGATTCTCTGGTAGAGGGAATACAGGAACTGGTGGTATCATTGAAATTGGTTATCTTACCACGCCTGGAGATACATCCTCTTTTGTTTCGTTTCAAACTTACACAGCTACTAGTATTACTGCTATTGATACTATTATCACTGGTTCGTTGTCATTACCTACTGGTGTAACCACCTTGGCGTTACGTCATACTGGAACTCCAGCAACAGCTGTTTATATTGATAATGTTAATTATGAATTAACACCTGCATGTACAGGTGCCGTAGCAGGTACTATTTCTGCTTCTAGCACTTCAATATGTCTTTCAGGCTCTACAGTGCTTTCTGCTACAGGTTATACTGCACCTGCTTCCACGCTTACGTATCAATGGCAATACGATGCTACATCTGCTGCATTTAATTCTCCAGTTGATATTGGGTCACCTACAAGTATTTATGTACCATTAAATACAGGCACTATTTCATCAACTACTTATTATCGATTAAAAGTGGAATGTGGGGCTACTTCAACAATTGGATATTCAAATGTTATTACAATTACAGTGAATAATCCGAGCGTTGTTTCTGCACCTGGTGATAGTATATGTGGCCCGGGCATTATTAATTTAGCAGCTGAAGGTTCTGTAGGGACAACCATGAATTGGTATGATGCTGCATCAGGTGGTAATTTGTTAGAATCTGAGGTTAGTCCATCTACCTATTCTCCATCTGTTTCTTCAACTACAAATTATTGGGTAGAAGCTGCATTATTAGGATCAAACACTATTACAGGTCGAACAACAGCTTCTGCACCAGGAACCGCCACTATTTTATCAACTTATGGTTTGGATTTTACAATTACGTCCACCATTGTTTTAAACTCAGTAGATGTTTTTTCAAGTACAGGAACAGCGGTAACTATTAGTTTATACAATGCTGGTGGAACAACTCAATTGCAAACAACGGGTTCTATTACAACTCCAACTAATTCTCAGAACACAATCCCTTTAAATTGGACTATTGCTCCTGGTACTTATCGATTACATATACCCGCAATGACAGGAAATTATTTTAGAGAGAATACAGGTCCAGTTTATCCTATTGCGTTATCATCTTCTGGCAATATAAATGGGTTTTTCTCATCATTAACAGGAGCAGTAACTACTTCATCTTCTTATTACTTTATGTACAATTGGAATATCACACCGACGTGTGCAAGTCCTCGTACACAAGTAATAGCAACAGTCACACCACCACCTAGTTTAAGTTTATCACCTTCCTCTACTAATATATGCGTAGGTACTACCTCATCTACTGTAAATGCAACATCCCCTACACCGTATACTTCTTTTACTTGGAATCCAAATACAAATGTATCAGGTACAAGCAGTGTTACATTTAATCCATCAGTTACAACTACTTATACGTTGAGTGCTTCTGATGCTAATGGTTGTAATAATACAGTTACGCATGTGGTATCAGTAAATCCTTTTCCAAGTGCTGTTGTGGTTAATCCAGCAAATACAACTATTTGTTTAGGAGCCCCTACTACTTTATTAACAGCTAGTTCTGGTATTTCAACTTCATTGTCATTTACATCCGGTACGATTTCAGTTGCTATTCCTGATGTAACTGCAACAGGTATCAATAACTCGCTAGCGGTAAGTGGTATACCAGTTGGAGCTACAATTGATAGTATTATTGTAACATCTAGTATTACGCATGGATTTGTTGAAGATTTAATTCTAAATTTGGAAGCACCAAATGGTCAGATATTAAATTTAGCTGATGGAATATCAGGCACAGAAGGAGCTAACTATACAAATACAAGGTTTTCATCTGATAGTACCAAGCCTGCTTTACCTTTATCAGGAGCTCCATATACTTCAACATATCGTGCAGATAAAAGGACAACAGGATTCCAATTAACGCCTTCACCAGCACCGACTACAAATTTGTGGAATAATTTGTATGGTACTCCAAATGGAACTTGGAGGTTAAGAGTAATCGACGATGAATCAATAGGTTCAGGAACTTTAACGAATTGGCAAATTAAAATTGCATACACTGTTCCAACTAATATAACTTGGGCTAATACAGCAGGTTTATATACAAATCAAACTGCTACAACGAATTATACGGGTACTGCAACGCCTACAGTGTATGCATCCCCAACAACCACAACAACTTATACAGTAACTGCTACTACAGCTGCTGGTTGTTCAGTTACTTCTACTGCATCATTTACAGTAAATCCCCTACCAACAGTAACTGCATCTGCATCTGCTAATCCGTTATGTTTAGGCGATAGCTTGACCTTGACAGGTGGTGGAACCGCTACATCATACACATGGAGCAATGGTTCAAACACACCAACCAATGCTACTACATTTGCACCAACAGCTGGAACAAGTACGTATACAGTAACAGGTACAGATGGTAACAGTTGTTCTGCTACAAGTACAGTAGGTATTACCGTGAATGCTTTACCAACGGTAACAGCTTCAAATGTAAATGGATGTGTAGGTTCTCCTACTGCATTAGTTGGTTCTCCATCAGGTGGTACCTTTAGTATAGCTGATCCTTATACTGGACCATCTACTACTTATACCTACACTTATACTGATGGTAATGGTTGTACTGCTTCTAGTTCTTCTGCAAACGTTACTACAAATGCATTACCAACAGTAACAGCATCAGCTTCAGCTACAACATTATGTTCTGGCGATAGTTTGACCTTGACTGGTGGTGGTGCTACTTCATACACATGGAGCAATGGAACAATTACACCTACAAATGCGACTCAATTTGCTGTAACGGCAGGAACATCTACATATACTGTAACAGGTACTGATGGTAATAGTTGTAGTGCAACAAGTACAGTAGGTATTACAGTTACCAACTGTTCAGTAACATTGAATTTGACAGCTTATATCCAAGGATATTATGGATCAGCCAATGCAGCTGTTGGTGAAATGGCTCCAGTATTAAACAATGCAGAAATGGCAGGTGAACCTACAATTGTTGGATCTACTTTAACTCAATGTGATACTATTACTGTACAATTACGTGACGACACAACTTATGCAGTAGCTTATACGTTTAAAGGTATATTAAATACGAATGGAACAATGTCATGTACCTTCCCTGGTGCAGCATTGGGTAATTCGTACTACATTGCTCTACAACATAGAAATGCATTAGAGACATGGAGTGCAAGCCCAGTATTAATTTCACCAACTTCAACTTACAATTTCTCTACCTCAGCAAGTCAAGCCTACAATGATAATCAAATCGAGGTAGCAACTGGTAAATTTGCAATATACAGTGGAGATATTGAAAGAGTGAATGGTCCTGGAGTTCTAGATTTTGATGATAGTAATATATGGGAGTCCGATTATAATAATTTCGGAGCTATGTATATTTCTACAGATTTGAATGGAGATGGAACAATTGATTTCTTGGATATTAATATATGGGAAAGCAATTACAATAACTTTATTTCAGTTCAAAAACCATAAACCCTTAAACAAAACCAAAAAACAATTTAAATCAAAAAACAATTAAAAACAAAAAAAAAAAAAACAAAATGAAAAAAACAAAAATCATAAAAATTTTAGGAATGGGAGCTATGTCCCTACTCCTTACCATGATTTCTTATTTCGGGTATTCTCAGGCATGTTCTGGTAATATAGTGAATGTGACTACAAGCAATGTAACCACAGGTGCAAATTTCGTAGAGTTTGATGTCAATATCCAAAACACAGGAACAACAACGTTAAGGTTATCTGCTTTAACTGTCGGAGTTAATTTAGTGCCTACAGGAGTAGGTACATTAACTCAAATGATGAATGGCGCAACTGGCGGGACAGTAACAATTATTAACCAACCATCTGCATCTGACTTTACAGCTGCCAATGGTGGAGGGGTTGCTAACAACAACCTTGGAGCTCAGCAATTTCAAAATGTAGCTGCTCAAAAACAAATCAGATCTAATGGGTCATTAACTTCTGCTGTTACAGGTGCTTCAGCAGATAATTTGCCTCCTAATTTAGTTAAAAAATGGTCTAGACTTCGTTTAACATTAACTGGGGCAAACTTTCCTGCAAATTTTCCAATAAATTTGGTAATTTCAACTAGTACAGCTAATGGCGGTAGTCAATCACAAGCTAATGTATATTGTAATGGAAATACAACTAGTGCAACAGCGCTAACCCATACTACAAATCCTGCGCCTGCGACTATGACAGCGACATCAACAGCAGTAACACTTAACCCTGTAGCTTCTGGTCCTTCAGCTTCTGTATTATCTGGTGGTGCAACAATATGTTCTGGTGGATCAACAAATTTATCGGTAGCGGTAACTGGTGGTACATCGCCTTATACAGTTGTAGTGAGTGATGGTGGTTCAAATACATACACAGCAACAAGTGCGTCGCCTGTGAGTATACCTGTAAGTGCTGCTGGTACGTATACAATTGTTTCTGTTACAGATAATGGTAATAATGTAGGTACAGGTAATACGGGTAGTGCAGTGGTTGCAGTAACGACTTCTGCGGTACCAACTGCAGCAGGTACATATTCTGCAACTTTTAATCATGCTGACGGTTTGACTAATTTGTATATCGATAATTCATGTAATATCATTGCTAATGTACAAGATGCCGTAGGCGGAAATGTATTAGGCAGCACTTCGGTTAGTGCTGATAAGACGACATCAATTTTGATTGCAAACAACAATCTAGGTTATGTACCAAGAGTATATACGATTACTCCTTCTTCGAATGGATCTGCTACTGTAACATTATACTATACACAAGCTGATTTCAATGCGTACAATGCAAGTAATGGTACTCAATTAGATATTGCTAGCAATCCTGCTGATGCAACTGGTATAGGTAATATACGTTTACGTGTGGCTACAGGTGGAAACATCAATACAGGTACTTTGACTACGTTAACACCAAGCGTTTCTTGGAATGCTGGATTAAGCCGTTGGCAAGTGACTGCAACATTGAGTGCAATGGGTATGATTTATTTATATGGCGAACCAACATGTCCTATTATTATTACAGGTCTTACTGCCTCAACTGTTGGCAACAATACCGCAACAATCAACTGGGATGCTTCAGGTGCAACATCATGGAGTTTCCGATTCAAACCATCAAGTGCTGTGAATTGGACAAACTCTGCCGAAGTAACTAATTCACGAAATTTAGTTGGATTACTATCCAATACATCTTATGATGTACAAGTTCGTGCAATTTGTGGACCTGGTTCGTTTGGAGCCTTCAGCAATTTTACATTTACTACTACAGGTTTCACTTGTATTGCTCCGTTGAATTTGGCGAGCTCAGCTGTTACAGAAACGTCTGCAACAATCAACTGGGATATAGCACCGGGTGTAACTGAATACACTTTCCGTTTTAAACCTGCTACATCTCCAACATGGAATAATTCTATTTCATCAAGTACAACTAGATTCTTGTCTGGTTTGCAACCGAATACGGCATATGACGTGGAAGTTCGAAGCAACTGTGGCGGTGCCGCTAGTACTTTTTCTGCACATCAGTTCACTACATTAGCCAATACTTGTACCGCTCCTGCTAACGTAAATCATACTGGTTTAACCATGAATAGTGTAACTATAGTATGGGATGCCGTAGCATCTGCCACTAACTATACCATTCGCTTTAAACCGAGTACATCAGCAATATGGAACAATACAATCGCAACAACCAATAGTAGATTGTTTGTTGGATTAATGCCTAACACGTCATACGATTTTGAAGTTAGAAGCAATTGCCCTGGTTTTTCAAGCATATTCTCAGCACATCAAGTGATGACTGGAGCTAATACATGTATGGTTCCAACTAACTTAGCAACTGCTACCCCAACTACAAACAGTATTTTGGTTACTTGGGATGCTGTAGCTACAGCAACTGCCTATGCTATACGCTTTAAGCAAAGCAACGCTTCAACATGGTTAAATACAACTAGCATGACTAACTCTAGAATGTTGGTAGGTTTGACATCAGGTATGACCTATAATGTACAAGTAAGAAGTATTTGTGGTCAGGATGGTAGTGTTTTTGGCGATACGCTTACGTTCACCCTTGGAGGTGTATCTAAAGCAGATCAATCTATTACTGCTTCTATGTTCAATTTCGGAGGCGAGAAAACAGCATCTGGAAATGTATTGACTTGGACTACATTGTCAGAGCAAAACAACAAATCATTTGTTATCGAACACAGTACAGATGGATTGAGCTATAATACATTGGCTATAGTAGCTTCAAGTGCAATGAATGGTAATAGCGAAGAGACGATCAATTACAGCTATGTAGATGCAACACCATCTGCAACGTTGAATTACTATCGTTTACAAGCTGTAGGTATAGATAATCAAACTGCGATTCATGCGAATGTGGTGAAATTGGACAACAGCGTTTCTCATACAGTAAGTATCTATCCAAATCCAACACGTAGTCAAATCACGTTAGAATTTGCAACAGATAGAATGGTAACAACCAAAGTTAAGGTGATGGACATGACAGGTCGTTTAGTTAAAACGATAGACGCCGCACCACAATCAGGTGATCAACAAATGAACATTAGCTTAGCAGAGTTCAGTGCTGGTATGTATACCGTACAGGTTTATACAGACGGTCAATTGACTCATATTGCTAAAGTACAAAAACAAGATTAATCTCCCATTAGGTAGAATAATTTAATCATTAATCTAAAAGAGGCTACTCATATCGAGTAGCCTCTTTTTTTATAAGATTAAGAATAGATATGAATTTGAAGTTTAATGCATTTTATAATAGTTAGTATACTGATATACTATGCTTATCTTCTTGTATCACGATTATGTTGCTCCTTTATTTATTTATTACTATAAGTCAATTCGATTAAAATATTATGGCTGTATGAATTAATAAGCGTTTTTGTGTCAACTTATACAGAAACTATTCAAAAAGAAGAATTAAGTCAGTTATACGGGTAAATAATAATCGCCTTTTCTAATTTGTTAACATTGAAGTAATCTTAACCTAATACTTCACATGTAAATTTGCAGGCTAATAAGGCTAATGCTTTCTACAAAACATTGAAAATCAACATATATAATATGAAACAAAACTCAACAAAAATGCCACTTTTGCAAAAGGCGATTCGAGCACGAGGTATTCAACCTTTGCTGAAAAACTTCTTAAATGGAATAAAGTTTTTGCCATTACTTTTCTTATTTACATTCATTGTAAACAATAATAGTTTTGGACAAACTGCTATTCCAAATACCACGGCTGTTACTCAAAATTTTGATGGAATGGCAGCTACAACAACATTACCTTCTAACTGGAGGATGCGTGCGTCAACTGCTTCGCCAACATGGTCTGGTGCTTCTGCTACTGTTACTCAACAAGCTTCTTCAGGAAGTCCGTCAGCTGGTGGAACTTATAATTTTGGAAGTAGTGCTTCTGAAAGAGCTGTAGGTGCTATGACATCTGGAGGTTTTGCTAGTCCTAACAATTTGCTTGGTTTTTTTCAAAATACAAATGCTGGCAATTTAACTAGTTTAACTATAGCATACGATGGAGAAAGATATAGAAGAAATACTGCTGCTGCTTCTGTTCAATTTTATTATTCTCTAAACGGTACTTCTTGGACTGCAGTTGCTGCTGGTGATATTGCAACCTCAGAATTTCCTACTGGTACAAGTACTTACACTATGGCTTCTCCATTAGTTGTAGCTAAATCTGGTATCAGTATAACGGGTTTAAACATTGCTACTAACGGTACATTTTATTTGAGATGGAATGTTAATACGACAGGTGCAAATTCACAAGGTATTGCTATAGATAACATATCTGTAACCGCTGGTTTTGCAGCAGCTTCTACAATTAGCACAACAGGTTCTTTGAGTGCCCTTTCTACTACTTATGGTACTGTTTCTTCTGCTTCTACAGTTTCAGTTTCTGGTACTGGTTTAACTGCTGATATTACAGCAACAGCTCCTACGGGGTTTGAGGTTTCAAACGGAGGTTCTTATGCTACTACTACTACATTTGCTCAATCGGGTGGAACTGCTTCTGGAACTTTAAGTGTACGCATAAAAGCAGATGCTGCTGTAACTGGTACTTACAACAGTCAAAATATCGTTCTTTCTTCTACAGGAGCTACCAATGTAAATGTAACTACAGCTGCATCTGGTAATTCTGTTACAGCTGCTGCATTAACTATTACAGGTGTTAGTTCTACTAACAAAATTTATAATGCCACTGCTATAGGATCCTTAACAGGAACAGCTTCTTATGTAGGTCTTCAAAATAGTGAATCTTTTTCAGTAACAGGAACACCCGTAGCTACTTTTGCTCAATCTACTGTAGGCACTGGAATAGGAGTTACAGTAACAGGGTATACTGCTCCTTCTACAAACTATACGGTTTCTCAACCATCAGTTTCGAATGCTGATATTACAGCAAAGCCAATAACAATATCAGGTTTAACAGCAAATAATAAAGTATTTGATAATACTACAACTGCAACCTTGTCAGGTACAGCTACTTTAGTCGGTGTTGAAACAGCTGATATCTCGAATGTAACGCTTGGTGGTGCTTATGTTGCTGACTTTGCAAGTGCAGCAGTGGGAACTGGGATAGCTGTTACTGTAACTGGTTATTCATTAAGTGGTTCTGCAGCGGGTAATTATTCATTAACACAACCTTCTAGTTTAACAGCTGATATCACAGCATCGGCAGTACCTACTATTACTGGAGCAGCTACAGCAACAGCTTTTACTACAACCTATGGTTCTCCTTCGACTGCTCAAAATTTTTCAGTTTCAGGTGTTGACTTAACCGATGATATCACTGCAACAGCGCCTACTGGATTTGAAGTTTCAAATGGCGGTGCCTATGGTCCAACAACTACATTTACACAAACTGGTGGTTCAGCAAGTGGTACATTGAGTGTACGTTTGAAAGCAGATGCAGCCGTTACTGGTTCTTATAATTCTTTAAATATTGTATTGTCAAGTACTGGTGCTGTAGATAAAAATATAACAACTTCTGCAAGTGGCAATACTGTATCTGCTGCTGCGTTAACAGTAAGCGGAATCACTGCAAGTAACAAAGTATATGATGGTAATTCAACAGCTTCATTGAATACTGGTTCTGCTGCTTATGTAGGATTAGTTAATGCTGAATCTTTTAGTGTAACTGGAACTATCACTGGAACATTTGCTAACAAAAATGTTGGAACTGGCAAAACGGTTACAATTGCAGGAGTAGATGCTCCATCAACAAACTACACAGTTACTCAACCAACTACAACTGCCGATATTACAGTAGCGCCATTAACTATTACTTCTCCTGCAGTTACAACTAAACTTTATGATGGTAACACCAATGCAACTATTACAGGTACATTGTCTGGTATCATATCTCCTGATGTAGTTACATTAGTGGGTACAGGTACATTCGCTTCTTCTGCAGTGGGAACAGGGATTAGTGTTACTTCAACATCAACCTTAGCTGGTGCCGATGCAGGTAACTATGAAATTAATCCACAACCAAGTGGATTGACTGGAACAATAACAGCATCGCCAGTACTTTATAATTTTGGTACAACTACTGGTACAAGTGCACCAACTAGTGGAACAATTGCAAATTTAACATTTGGAAATGTAACCACTGGTAATTCTGTAAATCCTTCAGTATCAAATACTAATACGACTAGTGCATCTACTGGTTACACTGGTTCAACTGGTAATTTCAACTACGCAATTGTTACGCAACGGGGAGCTGCATTTAGTACTAGTACAGCTGCTTATTATGAAGTGACTATAACTCCAGCTTCTGGATACAACGTAAACCTAAATTCACTTTCATTTGGATTCAGATCAACAGGCTCTGGAGCAACAAATATCGAAATATATACTTCAGCAAATAATTTTGGTAGTTCAATCTCATCTTATACAGTTAGTAACAATTCTACTTGGACTTTAAGTACACCATCATTTTCAACGGTAACAAGTGCAAGTGCCTTAACAATTAGAATATTTGGTTATAATCCAAGTGGTGCAACATTAGCTAACAATTCAGCTGCAAATTTTAGAATAGATGATTTATCAATTAACGCCGATGGTACATTAACACCTCCACCTACCGCTTCAGTATTATCTGGTACAGCATCAATCTGTGCAGGTTCTTCTACTAATTTATCAGTTGCTGTAACTGGCGGTGCAAGTCCATATACAGTCGTTGTAAGTGATGGTGGTTCTAATACCTATACAGCTACAAGTGCTTCTCCTGTAACAATTCCAGTTACGCCATCTTCAACATCTACATTTACCATAGTATCTGTAACTGATTTTAATAATGGTGTAGGTACTGGTAATACAGGAAGTGCAGTAGTCACAGTCAATCCAATTATTATACCAACAACTGCAGCTTCATATACATCAACATTAAACCACACAGATGGTGCTACATTAAACTATGCTGATGCTTCTTGTAATTTATTGGCTAATTTATCTGATGTTGCAGGTGGAAATACTTTAGGAAGTACACAAATTGATTTGTCATTAGGTTCAGCTATTTTGGTTGCAAATAACAACATTGGTTATGTAAGAAGAACTTATACAGTAACTCCTTCATCTGCAGGAAGTGCAACTTTGACAATGTATTTTACGCAGGCCGATTTTGATAATTTTAATTCAAGTAACGGTACTCAAAAAGATATAGCCAGTGGTTCAGGTGATGCAACTGGTATTGCAAATATTAAAGTTAAATTAGCTACAGGTGGTACTATTAATACAGGATCCTTGACCGATTTAACGCCTTCTGTTTCATGGAATGCTACCGATAGCCGCTGGGAAGTTAGTGTAACTTCATCTACTTGGGGCAATTTATATGTTTATGCAGATCCAACTTGTTTAACAGCTGTTACTGGTATCTCATCAACAGCTATTACTCCCACTACTGCAACAGTAAACTGGGATAATGCTGGCGTGTCAACTTATACATTCCGCTTCAGAGTTCAAGGAAATACGACATGGTCTAGTTCGGTTTCTAATACCAATTCTAGATCATTATTAGGTTTAGCGCCAAACACGACTTACGAGGTTCAAATTAGAGCTATTTGTGGTCCAAGTTCATTTGGGGCTTATTACCAATCAACGTTTACAACTCAGTCATCACCTTGTGATTTACCATCTGGTTTTGGTCAAAATAGCGTTACAGCTACTAGCGCAACTATTACTTGGAATTCGGTTGCTGCTGCAAATGGTTATTCTATTCGTTTTAAACCTAATTCAGGTTCTGTTTGGAACAATACATCATCTGCAACTAACTCGCGCACATTTAATGGTTTAACGCCAAATACCCTTTATGATGTTGAAGTAAGAACTAATTGTACGAACTTGTCAAGTGCTTATGCAGCTTATCAATTTACAAGTGCATCTAGTGGTTGTACGTCTGTATCTAACATTAGTTCAACTAGCATTACAACAAGTTCTGCTACTTTAAATTGGGATAATGTTGCTACAGCCTTAAGTTACTCTATTCGCATCAAGCCAAACAGTTCAAATGTATGGAACAATACGTCTTCAGCTACGAATACACGGGTATTTAATGGTCTTCAGGCAAATACTTTGTATGATGTTCAAATTCGTACAAACTGTTCAGGCGAAGCAAGTAACTATATAGCTACTCAATTTACTACAGCAACATCTACTTGTACAGTTCCTACAAACATCACTCACAATAGTGCTACTTTGACTTCTTCTTTCGCTACCATCAATTGGAATGCAGTACAAAGCGCTACTTATTATGTTATTCGTTTTAGAGTTCAAAATACGATGAATTGGTCTTATACTACTGCAAGCTCAAATACGAGATCTTTTGCTGGCTTAACACCATCTACTTCTTATGAAGTTCAAATATTAAGTTCTTGTGCAGGTCAAGGAAGTGCATATAGTGATTCTTATGTATTTACTACAAATGCTAGTATGAAGACCAACCCTATGACTGAAACGGCCTCAATTTCACAATTTAATGGTAAGTCAACAAGCAAAGGACATGAATTGAGTTGGTTTACGAACAGCGAGAATGCTTGTAGTTCATTTGAAGTATTACATAGTACAGATGGACAAACATTTAACCCATTAGCTAAAGTTGCAACGAAAGCAAACAATGGTACTAGTGAAGAGACTTTAGGTTATGATTATCTACATACAACACCATCAGCTGGTGCGAACTATTACAGATTAGAAATGGTAGCGATAGATGGTAGTCAAACTTTGTACAATCAATTAGTACGTTTGGATCAAAACAGTATACAACATCAAGTTACTGTAACACCTAATCCGACACGTGATATCGTGAAAGTAACATTTATGTCATCGACTACTCAACAAACAAGCATCAAGGTTATGGATATGACAGGTCGTGTAGTAAAAGTAGTTCAAGCAACTTCGCAAGAAGGAATGAACACCCTCGATGTCAATTTAAATGAATTAGCAGCAGGTATGTATACGTTACATTTGTTAGAAAACAACAAACTAACACATATCAGTAAGATTCAAAAACAAGATTAACATCTTTTGTCAAATTTAATTCTAAAGCGCTTCCAGATGGGAGCGCTTTTTTTAGCTTAATTTTTTTCAATCCTTAAGATGGTTTGAAAAATTTGGGATTATACCGACTAAGTAATTTTTTAGGACATGCGAGTGAAATTAGGTCTATAACACCCACCTTCATCCAACACTCTTAAGCAATCACAAATCACTCACGTGCGTTTTTATTTACACCTATTGCAAGTTAAAATATCCCTACCTTAAGATCAATATAAACACTCCGCTAAAGTACTTAGACTACCCGCATTAACAAAACGACCACCCGCATTAACAATACGAGCGTTCGCCAAGTTAGTGCTTGACTATGCATTAACAATACGAGCTCCCGCCACATTAGTGCTTGACTATGCAATAACAATATGAGCATCCGCCTTGTTAGTGCTTGACTATGCATTAACAATATGAGCATCCGCCAAAGTAAATGTCCCATCCGCATCCGCATTTTAAATATTTTATTCTTTTCCATTGGACGGAAATGGGATTAAAACCTTATCCTACTATAAATAACTATTCCCAAGTTGTTTGGCTAAATAGAATGCAAATTATAAGTTCTTGATTTACTGACTTTTTAATCAAATGTTAGAGATTTGTATTATATCTGCCATGCCGTTGACTTGGAATTAATTACCATTGTAAATTAATAAATTAGCCTTTTGGAATTATTAATAAATACTTGTTACCACAATGCATTTTATTGAAAAAATTTTATTCTTTTGAGGTTTAAAAAGATTAAAAAAAGAAGGTTCAAAAGGCAAAATCTAAGAAAAGTACTTTGCTTACTCATTAAAGATTAAAGTAGCTTTCCATAAATATATAAACAATTCAAAGTCAATGCTGTAACTTTTTTTTTAAATTTGAATTAACTAATAAATACCTTATTTTTTTCTTAAAATCAATAATCTTAACATTGAGGTAATGTAATCTTAACACATCAAAATTATGAATTCATGATTGAGTAATATGCAGTTAACATTGATGTTAGACCTTTGTGTCGAATATGAAAGTAGCCTCGTCATACCAACCAATTTATAAATTACATCGAAAGGAATACAGTGCCCTTAAAATTGTGTTCAATTTCTTTGCTTTTTGTTTCATTCTGCTTTTTGTAGTAACTATGATACAACATTTTAAAAATAATGCAACTTGTAAAACTAGTCTCACGAGTAAAATGACGCCTTTTATTGATTTGAATCATATTGTATTCAATAAAATTTTGCCTTCACAGTTTAAACGTGAATCGTCTGTGAAGATTTTTACGATCAAATCGTCTCTATTCATAAAATCAACTCATAATTAATTTACTAAAGCTAACAACTTACTATAACCTTCTAATACAAATTTAAACCTCTTTAAGAAAAAAAATACAATGAAACAAAACCCTACACACATCCCGCTTTTGCATAAGGCGAATCGAACGCAAGGCGTTATAACTTTTAAAGCTCGACTATCTTGGCTTTCAGTGTTTCTAGTTGCTTGCAGTGCTTTCTTTTTATCTTCAACTCAAGTCTCAGCTCAAACTACCCTAGCTGTTGGAGATTTATCTGTTATTGGATTTAACTCCAATGCACCTGACAACTTTGCATTTGTTTCTTGGGTTCCAATTGCAAACGGCACTTATATCAAGTTTACTGATAATGCTTTTTTGGGCACGGGGTCTGCGAATGCGACCAACAACGGTCGTGGTGGTGAGAATTTTGTTATTTGGCAAAATAATACAGGAAACACTATTGCTGCAGGTACAGTTATAACAATTGAGTCATTAACTACAAATACAGGGGTTTGTACTGCAGGTTCTGCGTCCGGTTTGAATGGAATTTCTAATGGTGGCGATCAAATATTTGCCTACCAAGGAGCTGCAACATCTGGTGCAAATCCTGATTGGTCTGCAAATACTAATCCTACTACGTTTAACGGAACTATCCTTTTTGGTTTGAATTTTGGAACAAATTGGTTGTCTGCTGGAGGCGGTAGTTCAAATACTTCATACTTACCATCTCAATTAAATGTTACAAATGGCAATATTGCTTTGACAACAGCTAGTACATCAAGAGGACAATATACTGGTTCAAGAAGTAATCAATCAAGTTTGTCAGATTACAAAGCACTCGTGAATAATTCTTCAAACTGGACAACAGCTACTGGTAACAGTGGTGTTATAACATTAACAACAACAGCTTTTACCGTTGCTTCTGGAACTATCACAGGTGCAGCTACTGCATCAGCATTTACAACAACTTATGGTGCCCCTTCTTCTGCTCAAACTTTTGCCGTTTCTGGTTCTGGACTTACAGCTAGCATTGTTGCTACTGCGCCAACTGGTTTTGAAGTTTCACGCAATGCTTCTACTTATCAAGATACAGTTCAGTTTTTTCAATCGGGTGGCACTGCAAGCGGTACTTTAAGTGTTCGCTTAAAAGCTACTGCGGCTGTTACAGGTTCTTATAACAGTCAAAATATCGTTTTATCTTCTACAGGCGTAACAAGTGTAAATATTGCTACTTCGGCTTCTGGAAACTCAGTCACTGCTGCTGCTTTGACAATTACAGGCGTTAGTTCAAACAATAAAATATACAATGCATCAGCAATAGGTTCTTTAACTGGTACTGCTGCATATTCTGGTCTACAAAATAGTGAATCATTTTCTGTAACTGGAACGCCAGTGGCTACTTTTGCCCAAGCTACAGTAGGTACAGGAATAGGAGTTACAGTAACAGGATATACTGCTCCTTCTACCAACTATTCAGTTTCTCAACCTTCTGTTTCTAACGCAGATATCACAGCAAAACCATTAACGATTTCAGGTTTAACTGCTGACAACAAAGTATTTGATGGTAATACAACTGCTACTTTATCAGGTACAGCATCTTTAGTGGGTGTTGAAACTGGGGATGTTTCAAATGTAACATTGGGTGGTACTTACTCAGCTACTTTTGCTAGTGCAGCTATCGGAACTGGAATTGCTGTAACTGTAACAGGTTACTCTTTGAGTGGTTCTGCAGCTGGTAATTATTCATTGACACAACCAACAGGTTTAACAGCAGATATTACGTCATCTCCTTCTCCAGTTATCAACAGTAGCTTAACTGCTACTGAAACTTATGGTGTAGGTATTACAACTTATACAATCACTGCAACCAATACACCAACATCATTTAATGCGGTTGGTTTGCCAGCTGGTTTAAGTGTAAATACTTCAACGGGTGAAATTACTGGTACGCCAACAGCAGTGGGTACATACACAGTAGCTATTTCTGCAACAAATGCAGGTGGTACTGGTAATGCAAACTTAGTATATACTATTAATCCAAAAGGATTAACTGTAACAGGTGCTACAGCAGATACTAAAGAATATAATGGTACTACAGATGCAGTTATTTCTGGATCAGCTTTAGTTGGTTTAGTAGGTACTGATACAGTGACTATTAACAATACTGGTACATTTGCTAGTAAAAATGTTGCAACAGGTATCGTAGTAACTTCAACCCAAACTTTGGGAGGTGCTCAAGCAGCTAACTATACATTAACTCAGCCTACAGGTTTAACTGCCGATATTACAGCTAAAGCATTGACAATTTCTGGTATTACTGCAAACAACAAATCGTTCGATGGCAACACAACTGCTACATTATCTGGTACAGCTTCATTGAATGGTGTAATAGCTGCTGATGTTGCAAATGTAACATTGGGCGGTACGCCAGTTGCAACTTTTGCTTCTTCAACTGTCGGAAACGCTATTGCAGTAACAGTTACTGGTTATAGTATTTCTGGATCTGAATCAGGAAACTACACATTAACACAGCCAACAGGATTAACAGCAAATATTACTTCTGGTCCAACTACGTTGGCTGCTGGTGATATCGCCATTATTAGCCATAACACAAGTGGCTCTCCTGACAATTTTACAATATTAGTGTTGAAAGAACTTGCTGCGGGTACTGTCTTTTTCGTAAACGATAATGAAATTGCTTCAGTTGGTGGTTCAACATTTACAGATATAGGTGAGATGGAAGCTTCATTTACTGTTAAGACTGGACAAACTATTCCTGCTGGAACGGTAATCAATTTACCTTGGGGGGCAAATGCGGTTTCCACTACTACCTATGATTGGAGCTCAACAAGTGGAGCTGGTTTAGGTTCAAGTGGTGATGAACTTTATATATACACTGCACCTTTACTTTCATCTACTACTGCAACAACATTTATTTATTATTCAAAAATTGGAACTGCAGCAGGTGCAATTCCTGCTGGTTTAACTTCAGGTTCAACAGCTATTGCTCCAAGTACTACACCAGCATTTAGATATTCAACGACTGGTGCATTGTACACTGGTTGTCAAACAGCATTATTAAGTGCTATTGGCAATACTGCTACAAACTGGAATACAACTGGTGCTACATCAATTACCACAGGTGACTGGTCATTTACAGTTAATCCTGCCTGTGCTACAATATCTTCGACAGGTACATTAGCTGCTTTATCTACAACTTATGGTACTGCTTCATCTGAAACTTCATTTAATGTTTCAGGTGTTGGAATGTCAGCAGGTATTACAGTAACACCTCCAACTGGTTTTGAGGTGTCTTTAACTTCAGGTTCTGGATTTGCTTCTTCAGTTGTGGTAGGTGCTGCTGGTAACATTACTTCAACACCAGTTTATGTGCGTTTAACACAAACTGCTAACGTAGCTGGCTCACCATACAGTGGAAATATTGTATTGACTAGTACAGGTGCTACAAATGTAAATGTAGCTACTACATCAAGTACAGTAAGTCCTTTGACTATAACTACAACAGGAGCAACAGCTTCTAACAAAGTATATAATGGTACAAATGCTGCTACGATTACAGGAGCAACAGCTGTTGGTGCTGTAAATGGTGATGCATTAACGATTAGTGGTGGTGGTACATTTGCACAAACTTCAGTAGGTACTGGTATTTCAGTAACACCTAGTTTGACTGTAAATGGTACTAACGCTTCAAGTTATACATTGACACAGCCAACTGGGTTAACTGCTGATATCACTCCATTAGGTTTAACTATTACAGGATTAACAGCAGATAATAAAGTATATGATTTGAATACTTCAGCTACATTATCTGGTACACCAACTTTAGTAGGTGTTTTAGCTGCTGATACTGCTGATGTAACACTTACAGGATCATATGTTGCAACCTTTGCAACTTCTAATGTAGGTACTGGAATCGCTGTAACTGTAACCGGTTATACTCTTTCAGGTTCAGCCGCAGGAAATTACTCATTAACTCAACCAACAGGATTAACAGCGGATATTACGACAGTTCCTTCTCCTGTAATTTCAAGTTCATTAACTGCAACTGAAACCTATGGCGTATCTATTACAACTTATACAATCACTGCTTCCGCTACTCCTACATCATTTAATGCAGTTGGTTTACCAGCAGGATTAAGTGTCAATACAACTACTGGTGAAATCACAGGAATTCCAACTGCTGTTGGAACTTATACTGTTACCATCTCTGCAACCAATGTAGGAGGTACAGGTAATGCGAATTTAGTATTTACAATTGCTCCAAAAGGATTAACAGTAACAGGTGCTACAGCAAATACGAAAGTTTATAATGGTACTACAGTTGCAACAATTTCTGGTTCTACATTGGTAGGTTTAGTTGGAACTGATACAGTAACTATAGATACTGTTGGTACTTTTGATACAAAAAATGTTGGTATTGCTAAAACAGTAACTTCAACGCAAGCAATAAGTGGTCCTCAAGCTGGAAACTATACCTTGACGCAACCTACTGGTTTAACTGCAGATGTTACAGCTAAAGCATTGACTATAACAGGAGCAGCAGCTCAAAACAAAGTTTATGATGGCAACACGACTGCAACGCTTACTGGTACTTTAGCTGGTGTAATTTCACCAGATGCTGTTACCTTAAATTTAAGTGGTGATTTTGCAAGTTCAACTATTGGAAACGGTATTGCAGTAACTTCTACTTCATCATTGAGTGGTGCAGATGCTGGAAATTATACTTTAACTCAACCAACTGGTTTGACAGCAAATATTACAGGTGCAATCATTGCAAACTGGACTTATGAGCCTTTACAAGGCGCTACAGCTACACCTACACCAAATGTAGGAACTGGAACTTCTGCATTAATTGGTATGTCAGGCCCAGGCACTGGAACAGGAATGAACACCACTTCTGGTTGTGGTGCTCAAGTAACAGGTCAAACTGCATGGGCAATATCTACAGCAAGCCCAGGAGCAAGTAATGAAACCAATGGTGCTCAGTTTACAACAAGCACTGCTGGTTACCAAAATATTAATTTTACTTGGGAGCAACGTTGGTCAAACACTGCTACGAATACAGTACGTGTTCAATATACCACCAATGGTACATCTTGGTCTAATTTTACGATGGACTCAACTAACACAACATTTTGTTCCGGAAACATCAATGTAAATGGTTGTTTTGAAGCTACAGGGGGTGGAGATATCTACAGAAGAATATCTGTTAATTTATCATCTGTTACTGCGGCCAACAATAATCCTAATTTTGGAGTACGTGTTGTTGCAGCTCATTATCAATCAACTGGACAATTCAGACAAACAAATGCCCCAGCTAGCACAGCTACTGGTGGTACATGGCGTTTTGATAATGTGAGATTTGAAGGTGTTTCGGGTGCATTCCCTACCATTTCTTCAACAGGTACATTGTCTGCATTATCTACAACGTATGGTACTGCTTCTATTGAAGATACATTCAATGTGTCTGGAGCAGGTATGACTGCTGGAATCACCGTAACACCGCCAACTGGCTATGAAGTGTCATTAACTTCAGGTTCAGGATTTGCTGCTACAGTTACAGCAGGTGCAGCAGGAACAATTGCTTCAACACCAGTGTATGTTCGTTTAACAGCTTCAGCAACTCCAGCTTCTTATAGCGGTAATATTGTATTATCAAGCACAGGTGCTACTTCAGTGAATGTAGCAACAGTAGCTAGTACTGTAAGCGCAAAACAATTAACCGTAACAGGTGCTACCGCTTCTAACAAAGTCTATGATTCAACAAATGCTGCAATCATTACTGGTTCAACATTAGTAGGTATCGTAGGAAGTGATGTGGTAACTATCAATGGTACAGGAACATTTGCAAGTGCGAATGTTGGAACTGCTGTTGTAGTGACATCTACTCAAACTTTAGGTGGAGCAAATGCTTCAAATTATACATTGGCTCAACCAACAGGTTTGACTGCTGATATTACACCATTGGGTTTAACTATCACTGGTTTAACAGCAGATAATAGAATCTATGATATGAATGATTCGTCAGCTACTTTATCTGGTACGGCTACCTTAGTGGGTGTATTAGCAGGTGATACTGTTATATTAGGTGGTACACCAATAGCAACTTTTGCACAAGCTGCAATAGGGACTGGAATTGCAGTAACAGTTACAGGTTATACTTTAAGTGGTTCTGCGGCCGGTAATTATACATTATCTCAACCAACAGGTTTGACTGCTGATATTACATCTTCTCCAACGCCAGTTATCAACAGTAGCTTAACTGCAACTGAAACTTATGGTGTTGCTATTACAACATATTCAATAACTGCTACAAATACACCAACATCATTTAATGCAGTTGGTTTACCAGCAGGATTAAGTGTGAATACAACAACTGGTGAAATTACAGGTACACCTTCAGTAGTGGGTACATACACAGTAGCTATTTCTGCTACAAATGTAGGTGGCACAGGGAATGCAAACTTAGTATATACAATCAATCCAAAAGGATTAACAGTAACTGGAGCTACAGCAAATACGAAAGTGTATGATGGTACTACAGTTGCAACAATTTCTGGGTCTACATTGGTTGGTTTAGTAGGTACAGACACTGTTTATATTGATAGTGTGGGTACATTTGATACTAAAAATGCAGGTACTTCTAAAACAGTAACTTCAACACAAGCAATAAGTGGTCCTCAGTCTGGTAATTATTCTTTGACTCAACCAACAGGTTTGTCAGCAGATGTTACAGCAAAAGAATTAACAATTGCTGGTGCTGCCGCTCAAAACAAAATATTTGATGGTAATATAGCAGCTACAATTACTGGTACTTTGTCTGGAGTTGTTGCTCCAGATGTGGTTTCATTAACTTTATCTGGAACGTTTGCATCTTCAGCAATTGGAACAGGAATCATTGTAACCTCTACATCAACTATTGGTGGTGCCGATTCAGCAAACTATACTTTGACTCAACCAACAGGTTTGACTGCAAATATTACAGCTGCTCCAGCATTTACTGAGGTTATTTTCCCTCAGTATATTCAAGGCTTGAATGGTACGAACAACAATCGTATACCATTTGCGTATAGAGCTACTGTAAGTAACTTGAATCCAAATGCTACTTATCGTTTCTACAATTCAGTTGAATTGACCAGTGCATTGCCTTCAGCAACTGGTGCAGGTAATAATATCTATACTGGTGCAACTCAGGGTGATAATTTCAGTTATTCAACTGGTCCAAGTTTATCTACTGTTGGGAATTATGGTTCGTTTACCACTGATTCGAATGGCGCTTATACAGGTTGGTTTATTATAGCTCCTTCAGGAAATGCAACGCGTTTTGTACCTGGAACTATCTTAAATACTCGTATTGTGTTGAATAATGGAAACAACGGTACAGCCGTTGCAACGATCTTAAAATCAAATGAAACAATTACTGTAATAAACACAGTAGGAAGTGCTGGTGCTAACAATGGTACTGGTCTTTGGGGAGCTTCATCTGCTTCTGATAAAAACTTTGTATTTGTTTATGATACAGTTTCTGGTTCTAATCGTCCTTTATCTGGTACGTTTGTAGAAAACGACGGTGCAGCTCAAGTTTCTAGCTTCGCATCATTCTACACTACAAATGTGAATGGTACATCAGGTCGATATGGTATGATCGTTCCAAATACAAACTCTAAAGGGGTACGCAGAATAGAACAACGTTCTTTCTCAACAGGTGCTATCGTGGGTTGTCCTGCTATAGATTCAAATGGTGTATGGCCGAGTGGTGCTAATACTGTAAACCCTACCGGTGGTACAACAGCAATTGCTATAACATCTACAGATGCACCGTTGAATCCTACATGTTCGCCTTCATCTAGCTCTGCTACTGTAAGTATATGTGCTGATGCAACTCCTTATATGTGGAATTCACAATCTTTATCTACTTCAGGTGTGTACACATTTACGACTGTGAATAGCTGTGGATGTGATAGTACTGCTACCTTGAATTTGACGATAAATGCTTTACCAACAGTAACAGCATCTTCATCACCTGCAACTATATGTGCTGGTGCAACATCTACCTTAAATGGAGGTGGCGCTACTTCTTATACCTTTAGTGGAGGAAGTGCAAGTGTTACACCTGCATCTACTACTACTTACACAATCACTGGTACAGATGGTAATTCATGTTCAAACACAACAACAGTGGATGTAACAGTGAATGCCTTACCAACGGTAACAGCATCTGCATCTGCTACAACATTATGTTCAGGTGATAGTTTGACCTTGACTGGTGGTGGTGCTACTTCATACACATGGAGTGATGGTACAAACACACCTACAAATGCGACTCAATTTGCGGTAACAGCTGGAACATCTACATATACTGTAACAGGTACTGATGGTAATAGTTGTAGTGCAACAAGTACAGTAGGTATTACAGTTACCAACTGTTCAGTAACATTGAATTTGACAGCTTATATCCAAGGATATTATGGATCAGTCAATGCAGCCCCTGGTGAAATGGCTCCTGTATTGAACAATGCAGAAATGGCAGGAGAGCCTACAATTGTTGGATCTACTTTAACTCAATGTGATACTATTACAGTAGAATTGCGTGATGAATCAACGTATGCAGTAGCTTATACATTTAAAGGCATATTAAATACGAATGGAACACTGACATGTACTTTCCCTGGTGCGGCCTTGAATAACTCATACTATATTGCATTGCAACATAGAAATGCGTTAGAAACATGGAGTGCAATTCCAGTATTAATTTCATCGACTACAAATTACAATTTCTCATCTTCAGCAAGTCAAGCCTACAACGATAATCAAATTGAGATAGCAACAGGCGTATTTGCAATATACAGTGGAGATATTGAAAGAGTAAATGGTCCTGGAGTTCTAGATTTTGATGATAGTAATATATGGGAGTCCGATTATAATAATTTTGGAGCTATGTATATTCCTACAGATTTGAATGGAGATGGAACAATTGATTTCTTGGATATTAATATATGGGAAAGCAATTACAATAACTTCATTTCAGTACAAAAACCTTAAACCTTTAAACAAAATCATAAAACAAAACACAAATTAAAAAAACAATTAAAAACAATTAAAAACAATTAAAAACAATTAAAATGACAACAAAAAATTTAACACTTACACTTTTATTAGCTATTACAAGTATGATAGCTATGGCACAAGTAGTACCTACTACTTATCGTGGTGCATTTGCGCCTGCTCCTACACCAATGTGGACAGATAATTGGACAAACTGGGATCCACAGAACGCTTCTTATGGAGCACCAACAGTAACTGTATCTGGTATAATTACTTCTAATACTACATGGACAAAAAATAATGTTTATTTACTACAAGGTACTGTATATGTAGATAGTAATATCACACTAACTATAGAAGCAGGTACAGTAGTTCGTGGAGATGCAAATACAGTAATAAGCGCTTTAGTAATACAAAGAGGAGCAGATCTTATTGCAAACGGAACGGAATGTAATCCAATAGTATTTACCTCTAGCAAAGCTGCTGGTCAAAGACTAAGAGGAGATTGGGGAGGTATAATTTTTTGTGGTAGAGCATTGAATAACTTAGGCACAAATGTTAACATTGAAGGTATAGGTGCTACAGAGCCTCGTGCTCGCCATGGTGGTAATGTTCCAAATGATAATTCTGGTTCATTAACATACGCTCGTATTGAGTATGCAGGTTTCGTGATAGCAGCTAACAATGAAATGAATAGTTTAACTATGGGATCTGTAGGAAGTGGTACTACTATACATCATGTACAAACCTCTATGGGATTAGACGATGCCTTTGAGTGGTTTGGTGGTTCAGTAAATTGTACCCATTTAGTATCTTATAGAACCCTTGACGATGATTTTGATACTGACAATGGTTATAGTGGAACAGTACAATTTGCATTAGGTGTTAAAGATCCAGCAGTTGCGGATAATCCTGCTCAATCTACTTCAGAAGGATGGGAGTCTGACAATAACGGGACAGCACCATTTACGCTTACACCAAAAACATCTGCAAAATTTTACAATGTTACACAAATAGGTGCATTTAGATGTTCTAATAATGCAGGTGGTATCACCCAACCAACAGCTGATGGTTTTAGAAGAGGAGCTCGAATAAGAAGAAATTCAGAGATGGAAATTCATAATAGCATATTAATGAACAATTGGAGAGGTTTAGTAATGGATGCAGATGTCATAGCTAATGCAGCCCTTGGCGGTGCAGCCTTTCAAAATAATCTAATTGCTATGGATTATACTTTTAATTCGACTGTTACTGGAGCAACTGGACTAGCTCTAGCAGGAGAGAATGCTGCAACAACAACTTACTTAAACGCTAATGGTAATACAGTTATAAGCACACCATGTGATCTATTAGTAAATGCTTGGAGTTTTACCAATCCTGATTACCGTCCAAATGGTGCTGGTTCAGGTGCAGCATTAGTTGGTGCAGATTTAACGCCAGGTATTCAAATAGAAACAGCCTTATTTGCTGCTAATCAAACAGCAGAATTATTGGTAGATATATTTGAGAATGCAGTAGGAAATTCAAATGGTACAATTACAGTTACTATACCAGTACCATCAGGTTTTACACTTGCAGTACCATCAATAGTAACACTTAATAGTACACCAACTTCAGGTACTAATGGTACTTCTGCATTTTTTGCAACTGCTTACAACAACGGTGATTGGAATTTTAGTTTGTCAGGTGGTTTTGTTATCGCTACCTCAAAAACAGGTGTTTCTATAGCACAGTCTGGTTCGTCTACTTTAGGTTTTACTATTAAAAGAAACCTTGCCACACCAGCAGGTACTAACTCTAATTTAGTTATTACAGTTTCAGGTGGTTCTGATAGTACACCAGTAAACAATGGTGCAAACAATAGTTTAAGTACTCTATAATTTAATAATTAATATAATTTAATAATGAAACAGAAACAATTAAAATTAATAATGCTATTTTGCATTGGAGTTTTGTTTATAGCTTCTAGGTCTTTTGGGCAAGCCAATCCTTTTATAAACGTTTTACCATCAAATTCAGGTATTGTATCTGTAGGTGATACCATCGATATTGTAGTAACAATAGGTAATACTGGACCTGTATCAACAGTTCCACAAGCTAAGCTTAGACCTATTATTCAAGTACCACCTTCGGTTACATTTTTACCAA
>Ga0247831_1001970_pt1 | contig 35535 bp, 27 predicted proteins | sample LaCruzMarch2015__9_FD_192406 | JGI IMG/M metagenome (GOLD analysis project Ga0247831, IMG submission 192406) | Freshwater microbial communities from meromictic Lake La Cruz, Castile-La Mancha, Spain - LaCruzMarch2015_1m | ecosystem: Environmental > Aquatic > Freshwater > Lake | place: Spain...
CTTGTACATCCCCAGCCTCTCGAACCGCCAAAGCGGCCGAAAGGATTAATGGCGAGGTATTTTTACTCCGCCCGCGAAGTGCAAAACGCACCCGCCTGAGTGAGGGAGTTTTACTCCGCCGCGTACAAGCGTCAGCTCTCCGATCTTCGCGTGCAGCGTTTTCACGTCCACAGCCGGTGTGGCCGGCGCCGATTTCTCGGCGTCGCCAAACACGTCCGAAGCACTCTTGAGCAGCTGGTCACGCCACGCCGAAATCTGGTTGGGGTGGACGTCGAACTGCTCAGCCAGCTCCGACATCGTCTTCTCGCCGCGAACTGCGGCCAGCGCCACTTTCGCTTTAAATGCCGGGCTGTGGTTCCGGCGCGGTCGTCTGGTCATCGTTTCTCCTGCTATCGGCATCATGCCGATCTCAGGCAGAAATTCCACCTAACCCCGTGTGCAGATTTCCCGAGCCACCTCTGCTGCAACAGCCTGCGGCAGCGCAGGACGCCTTGGCGCTCCCCCCCGTAATTGATTGCATCGAAGTTGTTCACGCCGAGGCGAACGACGAAAACTCCAACTATGAGATAACAAGGACCCGCGACAGAGAGTTTTCCATCACCTTTGCAGAAGGCGATCCAGGTCAGTTTTCTATGATTGGGCCTTTGGGAATGACCAGCCTTATCACCCATGCAGGAGACAACTTTGTCCATTTCATCGAGGTCACAGGCGTTGGGAATATGAACTTAACGACGATAGTGACTGTCCCGGAAAATGGGAAGTATTCTGCCGTACATTCGCGCCACCCAGTCATATGGGACAAGCTTATTCCATCTCAGTATCTGCTTTCCTGTGTTGCGCGTCGGTAGGATGGGAACGGTAGCTTGCAAGTCTACCAGCCCTGGGTTTTTTCATGCCATGGCTCTGAAAGAGGGGTGGGGATCATGCGGCTCATTCTAATCGTTCTTGCTACACTGGCTTTTTCGTCACCAGCGCTGGCCCTCCAATGCACGCCGTCCAGTTCGTGGGCCTGCGTTGACGGCTCATGCAAGGCTGGTTCCTCAGCCATCACCATCTATTTCTCACCAAGCGAGAAGACAGTCTCGCGATGCGACAGACAGGGCTGCAGCACCCTTCAGGTGGAGGCGGAGTTATCGGGCGCGATGCTCAAAGCCGCCAGCGCGGTGAACGGTTATCTGCTGGTCGTCAACGTCTTGGACCTTACCTTCACAGAGGTCGCGACCTCTGTAACAAGCGCATTTATCAAGATGGGTGGCTGTAAGGAGTAGCGACCTGCCGCTCCGCCGACGGCCCCTTGCGGACGACGGACGAACAAAGGCCCGTCCTCGACTAAGCGCCGCTCACTTTTTTGGCTTCCACTCAGCAGCGAGCCTCTGGCCTTCGGCGATCTGCGCAGGCGTCATGCGGCGACGGACAGCATCCCGTGCCTCAGCAAAAAAAGTATTCTTAGCAGCGGCAAGGGCGGACCACTTGTATGCCTCCACATAGTTCTGCGGGACGCCGTTGCCATTGGCGTACATGATACCCAGCTGGTTCTGAGCCACGAAGTTGCCCTGCTCGGCGGCTAGGCGATACCACTTCACCGCCTCCGCAAAGTTCTGCGGTACGCCTTCGCCATTGTCGTACTTAGCGCCCAGATTGAACTGAGCGTTCATGTTGCCCTGCTCGGCGGCTAGGCGATACCAGCGGACCGCCTCAACATAACTCTGAGGTACGCCTTGGCCAGCGTCATACTTGAAGCCCAGATTGAACTGGGCATCCCCATAGGCTTGCTCGGCGGCTAGACGGTACCAGCGGACAGCCTCGGCGTAGTTCAGAGGTTCGCCCCCCCCAAAGTCGTACATCACGCCAAGCTGGTACTGAGCGGGCGCATAGCCCTGATCTGCAGCTTGGCGGAACCACTTCACGGCCTCCACATAGTTCTGCGTTACACCTTGGCCAATATAGTACATGAAGCCCAGATTAGTCTGAGCCCACCTATCGCCTTGGTCTGCGGCGAGACGGTACCAGCGGACAGCCTCGGCGTAGTTCTGCGGTACGTTTCTGCCATTGGCGTACATCACGCCAAGCTCGTACTGAGCCCACGCATAGCCCTTCTCAGCAAGCCGATGAGCAGTTTCAGCCGGTGACCGAGTCTTTGTGAGGTCTTCTTCGTCGATCCTGCGGTCAGCGATCTGGTCCGCCTCTTCCGGGGAATTGGCCTCTACAATCGTGGTAGAGTCGTCGGACAGCGTGAACTCGTAGTTTTTAGCCGGCGTCTGCGCCACCGCTGGCGCAGACAGCGCCACAGCTCCAACCGCAGCCAAGAGCAGAGCTCGGAATGTCGCTTTCATGGATGGCCCCCTATGCAGCTATCTACAACCGCAGGGGCGTGGAGCGTCAAGGCGGCGGAGCGCCCGGGCCGGCTTTCGAACCGACATCTCGCAGGGTCGAGCACTCGCACCGCCGCCTTGTCTCACAAATCGTAACGGCACCGGGGCCCGCCGACACGCTGCGACCGCATGATTGATTTCTATAGTGCTCCGCCCAGTCCCAATTACTTCGACCCCATGGTGAAGGCCGAGCTGGAATGTCGGCCATACTGCGGCGGGGGCAATAACGTACTCCCGGCGTCGAGGCTCGGCACCTTCGAGGAACAATTCTGACTCGATCACGGAAGCGGTCAGGCGAGGGCTCGGCCAGCACTGTCGCCAGATCGCCCCCCGCTGCCGCTTGGCGCTTGCGTACACCCGCCCAAATCACCGGCGCACCTTGGTCATCAAAGACGACGGCCATCGTTAGGCCTGGGTACCGGTTTTCCGTGAGCCACCACTCACAGCCAGGTCCAACCAGCCAGACGGGCGGCCAGCGCTAGTGCTTTCGTCACAACTGTCATGCGCAGTCGCAGAGCAGATCAGGAAGAGCACGCGGCCTGAACCTCTTGAAGTCTGATGGGGTGCTGAGGTTCAGCCGGTCATAGATCCGCTTGGCCTTGTCCGCATCGGATAGCCTCACCATGTCCCCCGGGCGCATGGTGGCGATATCCTTCTTCCCCTCGAAACGCATCGACGTTTCCGTTTCGCTCAGCCACGCCCGCCAGCCCTCGACCTGCCAGTTGCCGGATCAACGCAGCATGAACAGACAGCTCAGGTCTCGCGGCCGACTGGATACAGCAGGTAACGCTGATCATAGAACGGGCTGCGTTCATAGAAGAACTGCAGTCGCCGCAGGGGAGAGGCCGCAAATGCTGCTTCGTCCTTTAGGCGCGCCTCGAACTCCGCCTTGAGCGCCGGATCCTCTGCCAGCATCTTCTCCGCCATCGGCGCAATGGCGTACGGTTCCATGTATTCGACCCGAGAGAGAATCTCGGCGAAGAACCCCCAGGCGAAGAACGAGTCCTCGCCCTCCGGCTCCAACAGGCATGCCGCCAGCGCGCCCAGAGGCTGGTCGGTCGATACGCGTACCGATCCGGGTGGATAGACTTCCTCGCGCCGCTCGCGCTTCAAGCCCGTCGCAGCATAGGTCGTGCGGCCCTCCGACAGCCCCGCATTGCGAAAGCCATCAAGGCGGATCATCTCCACATCCACCGTCACGGGCTCCGTGATTGCTTCGACCTCGATCCCGTGCAGCTTCAGCTTGGCGATGACATCCGGCTTGGTCGCCGGAACCCAGTAGGCCTTCGCCACATCAAGCTGCAGACCCGGCTCTGAGCCGTAGATCGGTACCGGCGCCGTCGGCCCGGGCCTGCCAAGATAGCGCGACACCTTTGCGCCCGATGCAGGGGAATTGGTCTGCTCCGACGCGACGCTCAGGAAGGCCAGCAGGCCCACCGGCGCTTCCTTCGTCTTCCAGTTCGCATCCACCGTCTTCGGCCGCCCCGCGCGATCTGACGCGATCGCCGCTTTCAGCGATTTTGCTTCGCTCGCCAGCGTTTTGAGCGTTTCCTCAAGGAGTACATACGTCCCCAGCACGCGCTGCCGGTAAGGCTTCAGTGAATGATTCTCAACCAGAACCGTCGGCAGCCGCCGCAGGTCGCCATAGGCATGGCTGAACCGCGCATCGAACGCCATGAAGTCGATACCCTTCTGGAGATCGGCCTCATCGCGCACAAAGATCATCGGTCCCGGAATGTGCCCATTCGTCTTCAGCGCTGCGTCGGCCCTCGGACGATAGACTTCGTTCAGCCACTTCCCGATCGCCGGACTGTCGGCATAGAGCCCATCCCAGCCGTCGAACCAGTAAGTCACGTCGTACTGGTAATCGAGTCCGTCGGTCACGTGCAGATCGATGTAGAAATCCGGATCGTATTTGTTGATCAGGGCGAGCAGCGCCTGCATCTCCGGCGCCTCGGCCTTCATGAAGTCGCGGTTCAGGTTCAGATTCTGCGCCGTGTTGCGCCAGCCCATCTCCTTCGGCCCCCGCTGGTTCGGCCGGCTGTACGGCGTCGAGCGCTCATGCCCGTCGGCGTTGAGGGCGGGTATGAATACGATGTTGACCTTGTCGAGCAGGCTGTCCTTTCCCTTGAACAGCATGTCGCGGATCAGCATCAGCATCGCGTCCTTGCCGTCGATCTCGCCAGAATGGATCCCCGCCTGCACAAGGAATACCGGCTTTGCATCCTGGAACTTCGCGCCATCCTTGGTGAGGATCGCCGCCACCATCTCGCGCCCCTGCGGCGTCGTCCCGAAGCGGTCGATCCGCATAAGCTCGGACTGCGCATCCACTTTTTTGAGGAAGGCGAGCGTGTCGGCATAGTTGGGCGTTGTCGTCAGCCCTGTCTTCTCCGAAGGGGTGATCCACGGATCGCCCGCCTGCGCGAGCAGCTTTTCGCTCGCGCCGCTCCACGGCAGCGTAGGCGGCAGGAAAGTCTCCGGATCGAGTGTGGGCTTTTGTGCCATTGCGATAGCTCCGCTGAAGGCGAGGGCGGCAAGCAGCGCGATGCCGCAAAAGGCGTGCGTCTTCGTCATTTCTATCCACAGTCTCGCCGCAACACTTGTCACCCGTACTAGCATCAGCCAAGCATGACAGCGCAAGCGTACCTGAAGGATCTCAATGAAAGCCGTGCTGGGATATCTGTCGTCAGCCACGCTTCTGCTTGGGGGGTGCGCAACGGACGGGCAGTCGCCGCCGGCGCCTCAACCGAGCGCGACAGTTCGTTCCGCGCTCGCCTCCGTCTCCGTCGATGTCAGCGAGGCCAGCCTCCGCGGCTACATTGAGAAGATGGTGAGCTTCGGTACCCGCCATACGTTGTCGGATCAGGTGTCCGACACGCGCGGCATCGGCGCCGCCCGCCGCTGGGTCGAGTCCGCGTTTCGGAAGATGAGCGCCGATTGCGGCACCTGCCTTGAAGTCATCACCGTGCAGGACACGGTCACCGCACCACCGCGCGTACCTAGTCCAACGGTCATCGCCAACGCTGTTGCTATCCAGCGCGGCGCGACCGACCCGAACCGCGTCATCATCATCCAGGGCCACCTCGACAGTCGCGTCACCGACGTGATGAATTTCACCGCAGATGCGCCCGGCGCCAACGATGACGCTTCCGGCGTCGCCGCTGTGATGGAAGCCGCGCGGATCCTGTCCAAACGCAAGTTCGGCGCAACGCTGGTTTTCGCGGCCTTGAGCGGAGAAGAGCAGGGCCTCCACGGCGGACGCATCCTTGCCGACTATGCAAAGAAGCAGGGCTGGGAAGTCCTGGCGGTCCTCAACAACGATATTGTCGGCAACAGCCACGGGATGGCTGCCCATATCGACGACCGCGTTCGTGTCTTCTCCGAAGGCGTGCGCTCCAACGAGTCCGAGACAATCGCTGCCGCCCGCCGCTCCGTCGGCGGCGAGGTCGATGCACCCTCCCGCAACCTGGCGCGCTATGTTGACGCCATCGCCCAGGTGCACATGCCCAGCTTCGATGTCTCCATGGTCTACCGTCGCGACCGCTTCAGCCGCGGCGGCGACCAGGTGCCGATGGTTGAAGCGGGGTTCCCTGCGGTGCGCGTAACTGAAGCTGCCGAACACTATCACCGGCAGCATCAGGACCTGCGTACCGAAAATGGCATCGTCTACGGCGACACCATCGACGGCGTCGACTTCCCCTATCTCGCACGCGTGACGAAGCTCAACGCGATGACGATGGCTGCGCTCGCCTCTGCCCCGCGACCCCCGCGCGAGGTGAAGATCGACGGCGCGGTATCCGCCAACACCACTGTCACCTGGACCGCCAGCGAAGGGGCTGGCAGCTACATCGTCTGGTGGCGCGACACGACATCGCCGGTCTGGCAGCACAGCAAGGTCGTAGCCGCCGGTAAAACGTCCACCGTGCTCGAGACGGTTGTGATCGACGACTGGTTCTTCGGCGTTCAGGCCGTGTCCCCCGACGGATACGCCAGCCCGGTCCAGTTTGCCGGCGTTGTCGGCGCATTCTTTTCGCCGAGGCAGTAATGCGCGCCTGGAGGCGCCGACCTGCGACCCACGCTACCGCGCTGCCAGAATATCGTCGATATAGGCCGGCTTGCCCGAGATCCGCTCCAGCCGCGGATACCGGTGGCCGCCCGTGTAATCGAGCTTGATGGTCTTCAGCGTGTCGCCGAGGCGGATGAGCAGCTCGACTGGCTTGTCCTTGCTCTCTCCCGCCGCAGCGCGAAGCCGCTCCGGCGTGAACGTCAACCCGTTGACCCCCGTGATCGTCAAAGACGTGTTGAGCTTCGCCTTCCACGCGGGACCATCCCACTGGATAAGCGTGATCTTCCCCGTCGCATCCGTCGACAGGCCGAGCGAGTAGAGCAGGTTGACCGCCCGTGTCCGCGCTTCCTGTTCGCGCCACAGCGTGTTCGGCGTATCCCCATAGACGAGCCGGTAGCCCCCGCGCTCCAGTCCATCCAAGGGCGCCTTTGGCGCGACTTCATCGACGCGTCTCCGGAACAACGTCTCCCAGTCATGCGGCGTCACTTTGTTGAGCGTCGCCACCAGGTCGGCCCGCGTATAGGTCAGCTGCCCCCAGTCGCCATCGTGAACGCCAAAGAACGCCTTCGCGAAGTCGTCCAGAGACTTCTTGTTCTGCGTCTTCTCGCGGATCAGCGTGTCGACATCCATCCAGATCAGCTGGCCTTCGGAGTAGTAGTCCTCGCTGCGCTGCCAGTTCTGCCATGGCAGCGATCGCCGCGCCGCGATGACCGGGTCCATCGTCGTGTCCGCCAGCGGCCGCCACTCGCGCCCCGTGCGCGTTTCGTACATGGCAGCGTTGTTCGCGATCAGGTCCAGCGCCTGCTGCTTCGTCACGAAGCCCGAGCGCGCCGCCAGCACATTCCCCCAATACTGCGTCTGCCCCTCATAGACCCACAGCAGCCCCGCTCGCATGGGCGCATTGAACGACGGCGTCCACAGGTCGGCCGGCCGCCGATACTTGCCATTCCACGAATGGACATATTCGTGCGCGAGCAGATCCTTGGACACGAAGGCTGAATTCCATCCGGTGAAGTATTGCGAATTCACGCCATTGCTGCTCGAGCGCTGATGCTCGATCCCCGACGTTGCCAGCCTGTCGCTCACCGACAGAAGGAAGTCGTAGTGATCGAAATGCCTTACGCCGAAAAGCCTGTCGGCCTGCTTCACCAGGTTGCGGTGAACCTCGATCACCTCCGCGGGCGGGTTCACCTGTCCAGGCTCATCCCCCATCGCGTTCAGGGTCACGCGTGAACGACCGCCCGGGTCGAGATCGAACTTCCGCATGTACTTGCCGGCGAACAAGGGAGAATCGATAACCGTCTCCCACGACGCCGTCTTGAATTTCACCATATCGCCCGACTTCGACGCCGTCTCCAGCGCGGTCGCAAAATCCCAGCCGGGCGGCAGCTTCACGCTCACATCGAAATTGATCTTCCGCGCAAAATGTCCCGCCGGATAAAGCGCGCCGATATACCAGTTCAGCCGCAGCATCTCCTGCGTCATCATGATCGGGCCCTGCGCTGCTTCGATCGGCGAGAGGAACTGCGCCTCCACATCCAGAATCTTCACCCCAGCCGGCACATCGACATGAAACGCAAAAACGTCCGCAGCATCCCGCTTCCACGGAATGGACTTCCCGTTCGCCGATATCTTCAGGCCTGCATAGTTGTAGATCGGCCCACGCGGCGCATGGTTTCCCGGGATCCACTCCGCATACATCAACGTCAGCGGACCCGCCTTCGCCACGGGCACTTTCTGCCGGATCGCGAAAATCCGCCGGTCGAGGTCGGTGGCGTCGACCTCCAGCGTCAGCGTTCCAGGATAGGCAATATCCCTGAGTGCGGGCAGGGCAGGCGCGGACGCCACGGGCTGGGGTTCGGACCGGATCGGCTTCCCTGACTGCTGTGCCGCCACCGGCGCGATGGCGAGCATGACGGCGGCCGTAATGGCGAATACGTGTCTCAATGAGCTGATCCCTGACTCTTTCGCTGAAGGAGCAGGCTAGAACACCTGATACGCGAAACTCAACGCACGAACTTGCAGCCTCTGGCGGAAACCTGCGATCTGGGGCAGGTCTGCCAGGCGGGATTACTCTAGGGGTCGAGGGAGAGACGCATGGAATCGGCGACGCCGGAGGCGGCTGCAAAGCCAACGACGCCGCTGCGCACCGTTGTGGTGGCGTCGGCTGCAGGCACTGCGTTCGAATGGTATGACTTCTTTGTCTATGGCGCGCTCACCAGCATCTTTGCCGCCAAGTTCTTCAACGCCGCCGAGATCGGCGAGGCGAACGCGCTGCTGGCCACGCTTGCCGTCTTCGCTGCCGGCCTTTTGTTCCGTCCTCTTGGTGCGCTGATCTTCGGCCGCATGGGCGACCGCTTCGGCCGCAAGGGCGCCTTCCTCGCCACCGTGATCATCATGGGCGGCGCTACCTTCGCTATCGGTCTGCTGCCGGACAATAAAGAGCTGCTCGGTTTCAGCGCAATCATGCTTGTCCTGCTGCGCATCCTGCAGGGTATGGCTGTCGGCGGTGAGTATGGCGGCGCCGCCATCTATGTCGCCGAACACTGTGCGCCCAACCATCGCGGCGAATCTACCGGCTGGATCCAGTCATCCGCCGCCTTCGGCCTGATGGGTGCACTCGCAGTCGTGGTCGGCACGCGCGCCGCGATGGGCGAGGAGCAGTTCTTCGCCTGGGGCTGGCGCATACCCTTCCTGGCCTCCGCCATTCTTGTCGGCATATCGATATGGATGCGCCTGCGCCTTCACGAGAGCCCCGAATTCCTGAAGATGAAGGAGGAGGGCACGATCTCGAAGGCGCCCTACGCCGAAGTCTTCCTCAAATGGGAGAACCTACGCCTCGTCCTTCTTGCCATCTTCGCCTTCCTCATGGCCCAGGGCGCCATCTGGTGGTGCGTGTTCTCCTACACACAGATCTTTCTCGAGCGTTTCATGAAGCTGCCAGGCATCTGGGCCAATGTGCTGCTGATGGGCGCAACGCTTGTCTCGATCCCGCTCTACGTCTTCTTCGGCTGGCTATCTGACCGTGTGGGCCGCAAGCCCGTGCTCATCATGGGGATGGTGCTGTCCGTCGTCGCAATGATCCCGTGCTTCCAGGCCTTCTCCGCCGGCGCCAACCCCGCGCTGCTGAACGCACAGCGCGAGCAGCCTGTTGTTATCCACGCCGATCCCGCGACCTGCTCCTTCCAGTTCGACCTGCTCGGCGGCCGTAAATACGAGACCGGCTGCGACATCGCGCGCGCCTATCTCACCAACGCCGGGATCGGCTTTTCGATCATGGAAGAACCCGCAGGTTCGGCAACCACAGTGCAGATCGGCGACAATGCCGATGGTCGCACGCCCGCCGCAGACGCACGCGGCCTTGAAAAAGCGGCGCTCGATGCGCACGCCAAATCCGTAAACGCAAGTCTGGCCGCAGCCCTCAAGGCTGCCGGCTACCCGCCGCCGATCAAGGCGCCTGCCACGCCTGCCGAATTCCAGGCCCAGGCTGCCGAATTCGACTGGCCCCTCATCATCGGCGGCTTCCTCGTGCTGGTTGTCGCCGCATGCGCGCTCTACGGCCCGATGGCCGCCACTCTTGTCGAACTCTTCCCGACGCGCGTGCGGTACACGGCCCTCTCGGTGCCCTACCATGTTGGCATCGGCTGGGTCGGCGGCTTCATGCCCATGACCGCCTTTGCCATTGCCACCGCCACCGGAGATGTCTTCGCCGGTCTGTGGTATCCGGTGGTCTTCGGCATCATCGGAATCGTCACCTGCCTGTTCCTCTTCCCGGAGACGAAGGGCAGGCCGCTGACCTGATCTGTCCGCTCTCGGTGCAGCAAGGCGGCGTTGCGGGCGGACCGGCGAACGATCAGCCGCCGCCGAAGCGTTGCGTCCAGTCGGCGACATTCGCGTCTTCAATCTTGCTGAAGAGCTGCGGCGGGACGGCGATAGTTGTGCCACGTGGCAGCGCGTCCAGCAGAGCGTCGCCGGCGAGGAGCTTCGACGCAGCGAGGCTGCGGTTTCCTTCGGGAACGCCGAGCGCTTCGAGGATCTTCTTCGCCGTTTCCGGGATGATCGGCTGCGCGATCACGCCGAACAGCGCAACAAGGTTGAGGCCTGTGCGGATGCCGACGGCGGCCTGGTCGACCGAGGTCTTGTACGCGGTCCACGGCGCGGCCTTCGTGATATATTCGTTGCCGGCCGCCCAGATGGCGCGTGTTTCGGCGGCGGCCTTGCGGAACTCCATCGCCTCGTAATGGGCGATGAGGGCGGGCAGGCGTGTCGCGAGCTCGTTGGCTATCCACGTTTCATGTTCGCCGGGCTCGCCGCCCTCCGGGACTTTTGAATCGAACTTCGCAGCAGTGTATTTCGTGACGCGGTTCACGAAATTACCGAGCACGTCGTTGAGATCCGAGTTCACGGTCGACTTGAAGTGCTCCCACGTGAAGGCGGTGTCTGAGCTCTCCGGCGCATTGGCGGTGAGATACCATCGCCAGTAATCGCCTGGCAGCAGTTCCAGCGCCTTGTCCATGAAAACGCCGCGCTTCTGGCTGGTGGAGAATTTGCCGCCATACCAGTTGAGCCAGTTGAAGGCCTTCAGCTTGTCGACGAGCTTCCATGGCTCCTTCGAGCCGAGGAGTGTGACGGGAAAGCTCACGGTGTGGAACGCAACGTTGTCCTTGCCCATGAACTCGACATAAGCGACGTCCTCCGCGCCCTTGTCGGTGCGCCACCAGCGCTCCCAGTTGCCGCCTGTCGCTTCGGCCCATTCGACTGTGGAGCCGATGTACTCGATCGGCGCATCGAACCAGACGTAAAAGACTTTGTTCTCGAAACCAGGCCGCGGCTTGCCGTCACGCGTGACGGGCACGCCCCAGGAGAGGTCGCGCGTGATCGAGCGGTCGATTAACCCCTCATCGAGCCATTTGTAGGCGATCGAGGTGGTAAGCTGCGGCCAATCATTGGCGCGTGCATCCACAAAGGCGCGGACATGATCCTGCATCTTCGTTTGCAGCAGGTAGAGATGGCGTGTCTCGCGGATCTCGACGTTGCGCGAGCCGGAAACGGATGAATATGGATTGATCAGCTCGATAGGGTCGAGCAGCGTACCGCAATTATCGCATTGGTCGCCACGGGCCTTCTCGAAGCCGCAATTGGGACAGGTGCCCTCGACATAGCGGTCCGGCAGGAAGCGCTTGTCGTCGACAGAGTAGACCTGCTTTGAGGTGCGTTCGTCGATTAGGCCGTTGTCTTCGAGAACGTCGGCGAAGTGCTGCGTCAGACGGCGGTTGGGCTCGTTGGAGGAGCGGCCGAACCAGTCGAATGAGAGTGAGAAGCCGGCGCCAACAGTCTTCTGGATGTCGTGTTGCTCGGCGCAGTACTCGGCGACAGTCTGGCCAGCCTCGATGGCTGCGAGTTCAGCTGGCGTGCCATGCTCGTCGGTCGCGCAGATGAAGAGCACTTCGTGGCCGGCGCCCCGGCAGTAACGCGCATAGACATCAGCGGGGAGCATCGAGCCGGCCAGGTTGCCGAGATGCTTGACGCCGTTGATGTAAGGCAGGGCAGAGGTGATGAGAATGCGGGCCATTGGGGCGATGTAGCCTCGCCCGGCATGGATTGCCAGCCCGCTGGCATGTCCAGCCTATTTCACAGGGCCATTCGGGCAGGGTCTATTCTCGGGTTGCTGTTCGACCAGGCGTGCTTCGCGGAAGGTAGCCTTGTCGATGCTGTCGATCAGGCAGGCAGCCCCTCCGGGGGGGCGGCGTCACCGCGCAGCGTATAGACTGGCTCGGCAGAGATGAGGACGTGGTCGCCCTTGTCGGCGGTGAAGTATGCGCAAGAATGGAAGACCTGCTGTGAAGACTTGCCGATGCGCTTGATCACGTCATCAAAAACGACTTCGCTCAGGTCCATCGGAGCTGCAGCCCGAGCCGCCTCCGGAATGGACGGCAGCTGGATGACGAGCGGTTCTGCAGAACCACTGCCTGAAGGGTAATCTACCATCAGATGCGCCCCATCGTCCGGCCAGTGCAGGCTTGCGCTTCGGGACATTTCGAAAGTGGCGGCCACCTTGCCAGTCGCGACGTCGGCAATTGTTGCTATCTCGGCAATCAGAGGCTCCTTTGTGGGAGGCGCCGAGACGGCAGGGGGTGTTGCGTCCCAGGCCATGCGAGGCCTCCAAGGATGGAGATTAGCACTGGGAAATCACGCTACCAGCTGCTGCAAGCAGTCCGCAGCGTCTTTCTCTGGAGATGGTCGCCCCAGCTTCACCCAATTGCCGTGATCTGGACCGCCGCGTGGTAGCGCATCGTTGAGAAGCCGGTGTAGCGGTAGGTGATCTTCTGCGCCGCGACGAATTCCTGCCAGGCCTTGTACTCGTGCTCGCGCCAGTTCGGGTAATTGTAGTATTCGTCGAACATGATCACCGTACCCACGCGCATGCGATCGGCGAGTTGTTCGAGCACATACTTCGTTGAATCGTACACGTCGCAATCGACGTTGATGAAGCTCACCGGGCCCGGGTTCGCCGCGAGGAAGCCGGGCAGCGTCTGGTCGAACCAGCCTTTGTGCAGCTTCACATTGGCCGGGACTTTCGGAAGTTTGCCGTGCTGGGTGTAGCGACCGGTCTGTTCATGGGTGCCAGACCAGTCGCCGGGGAGGCCCTCGAATGAGTCGAACCCGTGGACGATACGCGGTTCGGCATGTCTCGCGATGATCTTGGTGGAGGTGCCGCCGGCGACGCCGAATTCCAGTATCAGGCCGTTGAGCTTGGCCTCCTTCTCGCGCTTCATGCAGAGCTCGATCAGGGGCTTGCGGCCCTGGCAGAGCATGGCGTCCTTGAGGTTGGCCTCGATGTAGTCGACCGAGTCCTTCTTGGCCCGCACACGCAGGTCGAGGTACATGTCATTCAGAAAGTATTTGTGAATCAGCCGACTATAGATGCGGCCCAAAATTCTCTTGTCCATGCCGTTCCGCTTGGCTGCCCGCTCTGGTGGAAGCTGTAGCATGGCTGACGCGGCAGGCCAGCTTGCTGATCGGGAAGCTCGGTGGGTTAGCTGCTTGTGCCAGTTTGGCTTGCGACGCGCAGCGTGATCGAGCGGGCGGTCATTGTGCCTCCCGATCGTGCGAGCGCGGGCTGGGCGACGATTGTCGCCGTCACGCCGCGCTGACTGAAAGCTGTGGCGACGGCCCGGGCGCGTTCAACATTGCCATTGGCGTGGATGAGGATGCCGGGGGCGCCGCAGGCGCGCGCGACTTCGGCCGTGCTTGCGATGGCGAGTTTCTGCTCTGAGTTTAGGGCGGCTGAGCCGGGGGCAAATTAGACGACTGCCTCATGGCTCGGGCAAACTGCAGAGGTCTGTGCCACTGCGGAATCTGCTACGAAACCGAGAAATCCGATCATCGCCGCGCCTTTGATGGTTGTGGTCAGTCGGGTCATGTTGGGCCTCCCAGCGTCCAGTCTTCAGTCCCTACCGATGTGTCTGAGACGATCGTTGCCGCGAGTTCCCGGTTAGACCGGGTCCAGATGGATTGTGGCGGTCCAGGGGTGTTTTGGGGCCCGTGCAGGCGGGCTTGCATGCGCGGCTGGAGGCGCCTATTCCCCTGCACTGGCTTCCCGCTTGGGAGGATCTGGCCGGATTAGCTCAGCGGTAGAGCAGCGGTTTTGTAAACCGAAGGTCGGGGGTTCAATCCCCTCATCCGGCACCATGCCCCTCCAAGCCCGCAGTTCAGGCATGGCGGCGTACCAAACTCACTGTTTTTCAGCAGCTTGAGCCTTGCGCGGCCTTTCATAGTGGTGCGCGCCAGTTATGGTGAATGCCGAACTCAAAAGTTGCTGGGGCTCAGGAGGGACGACGTGATGTCCACGACATTATTGCGCTCCATGGCTTTTGTAGCCGCGGGCGTTCTTTCTGCGATCTCGCTTTCCGCATGCGGGGGGCCTGCTGGCGGCAATGACGCCAAGGCGGTGCTAGGCGAGGATCAGGGGCCCCAGCTAGAGACCCGACAGGCGAATGCGCCTCGCGCGGGCGGTTCGGATGAGTTCGAATTTCTGCGCTACACGATCGACGTGACGCGTGACCAGCCGAAAGCCTGCCTTGGCTTCTCGGCAGGGCTCAACCCGCAGACGGACTACCGCCCCTATGTTGACATGGGTGATGGACCCGAGATTGCACTCTCCGTCGAGGGCGCGAACCTGTGCCTTGGCGGCCTGACCTTCGGCGGCGATCGCGAAATCCGCATCCGATCGGGCCTTCCGGCGGGCGACGGGCGAACCCTGCCTTTCGATGAGGATGTGGCGATCGCCTTTGGCGACCGGCCTGCCTATGTCGGCTTCAAGGGTGACGGCGTGATCCTGCCGCGTATCGACGCGGACGGTCTCGCTCTGGAGACGGTGAACGTCGAAAAAGTGAAGGTCACCATTTCGCGCATCACCGACCGCGCGCTGGCCTTCAAGACGATCAGCCAGGGCTATTCGCACAGCGCGGGCGGCTGGGGTTACATGGAGTATGGCTCGGACGTCTACGACGTCGCCGAGCAGTTGTGGACGGGCGAGATCGACACGCCGGGATCGGCGAACTCCGCGCAGACGACGGTGTTTCCGATCGCAAAGGCGATTCCGAAACTGCAGCCTGGTGCATACTTCGTCGAACTCGACCAGATCGATGCTTCCGGCGACATCCCGAATGAGGCGGCGCGAGCGAAGCGCTGGCTGGTGATCACCGATCTGGCGCTGACAACCTATTCGGGCGTGGATGGTATGTCGGCGACTGTGCGGTCGTTGCAGTCGGCAAAATCAGTGTCCGGCGTAAAGCTGGAGCTGGTGGCGCAAAACAACGAGATTCTCGCGCGCGGCAATACGGACAGCACGGGGCGGGTAAGCTTTTCTGGCTCAATCATGAAGGGCGAGGGCAATCTCGCGCCGCGCATGCTGATGGCCTATGCGCCAAATGGCGATTTCGCGATCCTCGATCTCGACCGTTCGCCAGTTGACCTGAGTGAGCGCGGTGTTGGCGGACGCGCGCCGGCGCAGGTGGCTGACGCTTTCGTCTATACCGACCGCGGCGTCTATCGTCCTGGGGAGACGGCTTACATCACCTCGCTGATCCGCGATGCTGCGGCGGTGTCGCTTAGCAATCGCGCCGGCTCCGTGATCGTCTATGGCCCTAATGGGCTTGAGGCGGGGCGGCTGCGCTTCAAGGATACGCGCGAGCACAATGGCGCAGTGAGCTACGCTTTTCCGGTGCCAAAGGCGGCCGCGCGTGGGACGTGGCGCATTTCGACCGAGGTGGATGGAGTCGGCTCAGTCGGCAGCGAGAACTTCTCTGTCGAGGATTTCGTTCCGCAACGCATCGCCATGAATCTGACGGCGGATACGGCAAGCTCGATGCGCGCTGGCGAGGCGCGGCCGATCACGGCGAACGTGCGCTTTCTGTATGGCGCGCCGGGCGCTGACCTGCCCGTCGAGGGCAATGTGCGGATCGAGGCAGACCCCAACCCTTTCCCGGAGCTGAAGGGCTTCGCGTTCGGCCGTCATGACGAGCAGTTCCGTGAATCCACCTTCGATCTTGCGCCGGCGAATACGGATGCGGCGGGTCGCGCGGTGATCTCACTTGACCCGCGCGCCGCGGAGAACGCGGAATCCTCGCGTCCGTTGCGGCTGCGCGCTGTGATGGCAGCGATCGAGCCGGGTGGTCGCGCGGTGCGTGATGATGTGCGCGTCGCCTATCGGCCAGAGGCCCGTTACATCGGCGTGAAGCCGGCGTTCGATGACCGTTCGTCGAAAGAGGGGGAGACAGCATCTTTCGAAGTTGTGTCCGTCGATCGCACAGGCGCCCTGAAGGCGGCCAACATCAATTGGCGTCTGGTTCGCATCGACTGGAAGTATGACTGGTATCGTGAGAATGGCGGCGCATGGCAGTGGCGTCAGTCACGTCGTGTCGTCGAACTGGAAAACGGTCGGGTTCCTGTAGTGGAAGGTGGCCGCGGGACGATCAAGACGCGCCAGCTCGATTACGGCGACTATGAAATTTACCTTACCGAAGAGGCCAATGGCGGGGAGGCTTCCTATGGCTTCTGGTCTGGCTGGGGCGGCCAACCGCAGGAGGGGGTCGAGGCGCCAGATCGCGTGCGCGTGCAGGTACCCGATGCGCTGCCGGCTATCGGCGACGATCTCAACGTCACGATCATGCCGCCCTACTCGGGCGAAGCGGAAATCGTCGTTGCTTCGGAGAACGTCATTCTCACACGCACAGTGTCCGTCAAGGCCAACGAAGGCGCGAACATCCGTCTGCCTGTAACCAGGGAGTGGGGCGCGGGCGTCTACGTGATGGCGACGGTCTACACGCCGCGTGACGCCGTGAAAACGCCGAAGCCGCGCCGTGCGGTGGGCGTTGCTCACGTCGCCGTGGATGTGACGCCGCGGACGTTCAAGCTGGATATTGCAGCGCCTGCCGTCCAGCGGCCGAACAACAAGATGACGGTCAACGTCACGGCGGCGGGTCCTAATGACAATGGCTATGTCCAGATTGCTGCGGTGGACGAGGGCATCCTGCTGTTGACCGGATTCCAGACACCGGATCCGGCCGAGTACTTCTTCGGCAAGCGGCGGCTGGGCGTTGAGCTCCGCGATGACTATGGCCGCCTGCTCGATCCCAACCAGGGCGCTGCCGGAAACATCCGTCAGGGCGGCGACCAGATCGGCGGGGCGGGACTGACGGTGGTGCCGACGCAGTCGGTGGTTCTGATGTCTGCGCCGGTGAAGCTGAATGGCGGCAAGGCGTCGGTGACGTTCGATGTGCCGGCGTTCAACGGCGAACTGCGGTTGATGGCGGTTGCATGGTCCAACTCGGGCGTGGGATCGGCATCGAAACCGGTGACCGTGCGGGACCAGGTGCCTGCGCTGCTGGCGCTTCCGCGCTTCCTTGCACCGGGAGACACAGCCACGGGCACGCTGACGCTCGACAACGTGGAAGGCGAGGCGGGCGTCTACAACGCAGCGCTGCAAGCCACGGGCCCCGTGCGTGCGACTTCCGGAGCGCTCTCGGCGAACCTCGCCAAGAGCCAGCGCACGGATCGCGACGCGTCCTTCTCGTCGGGCGCTGAAGGCATTTCGAACATCTCGTTCAACCTGACGGGACCGGGCGGCTATGCGGTCACGCGCAGCTATCCGATCCAGACGCGTTCGGCTTGGCTGCCCGCGAGCAATGTGATCCGGACAACGGTTCAGCCGGGGGCGAATTTCTCGCCAGCGGCCAATTCGCTGTCGTCCTTCGTGCCGGGCTCGAGCTATCTGCAGGTGTCGTTCTCGCCCATCCCGATGGACGCGGCGGCCCTGTTCGACTCGCTTGAGCAGTATCCGTATGGATGCACCGAGCAGATCACCAGCCGTGCGCTGCCCCTGCTCTATGCGGCGCAGGTGGCGGCGCTTGCCGGGCGCAAGACCCCGGCGGACCTGCGAAATCAGGTGCAGGAGGCGGTGAACACGCTGCTCAACCGGCAGGGCGCTGATGGCGCCATCGGCCTGTGGCGGACGGGCGATGCACTTTCCAGCCCGTGGCTCGGCGCATATGCGACGGACTTCCTGTTCCGCGCGAAGGCAGCTGGCTACGTGGTTCCGGATGCGGCGCTCGACAAGGCGTATGACTCCCTCGAGGAGTTCGCGATCCGGGAGTCGCGCTACTCGTCAGGCTACGACTTCGAAGTCTATGAGAGCCGCTACAGCAACGACACCGCGCAAGCGATGATGGACCGCTCGGTGGCGTATGCGTCCTATGTGCTGGCTAAAGCCCGCCGCATGGATCGTGCGCGTCTTCGCTACCTGCATGATGACCGGCTGAACCAGATCCAGAGCCCGCTCGCGCGGGCGCAACTGGGCGCTGCGCTCTACATGATCGGCGACAATGCGCGTGCGAAGTCGGCCTTTGACTCGGCGGAGCGGGCGCTGGGTTATACGAACACGGGCGACTACTACCAGACGCCGCGTCGTGACCTGGCTGGCGTGTTGTCCGTGGCGCAGGAGGCCAAGCAGACCACGCTCGTGCAGCGTCTTGCTCAGCGCGTGGCTCAGGACCTGCCGGAACCGGACAGGCTGACGACGCAGGAGAAGGCGTTCCTTCTGCTCGCGGCGAATGCGCTGTCGGGCGGCCAGTCTGCGGTGAATGTCGCCGTGCAAGGGCAGGCCACTGCATCCGGCAACGGCGTCTACCGGATGAACGAGACGCAAGTCGCGCGGCCGCCGGTGTTCACCAACAACGGGCAGGGGCAGTTGTATGTGACGGCTGTCTCGCGCGGATCTCCGGCGACGGCGCCTGCGCCTGCGTTCGACGGCATGCTTGCGAACAAGCAGCTGTGGACGCCGGGCGGACAGGCCATCAACGGCGACACGTTCCGGCAGGGCGACCGCATCATCGTCGCGCTGTCTGTTGCGGCGACGGAAATGCGTCGTACTCCGCTGATAATCGCGGACCTGTTGCCGGCCGGCTTCGAGATCGAGGCGGTGCTGCGGCCTGAGGATGCGGGCAGCACTGGCCCATACGCTTTCCTCGGAGAGCTGGCTGCGCCGAACATTGCGGAGGCGCGGGATGACCGCTTCATCGCGTCGTTCGATCTGTTTGATCAGCGTCGCGAGACCGTTGCCTACATGGTCCGGGCCGTGACGCCGGGCACGTTCACGATGCCGGGCGTAGTCGCCGAGGACATGTATCGCCCCGAGACTTTCGCGCGGACTGTTTCGCGGACCATCACGGTAACCAAGCGATAGCAGGCGGCTCGCTGTTGGCAGGCCGTTCAGGAATGAGCGCGACGTGGACTGACAGGATAAGGAAGGTGCTGCCCGACAAGGTGCGGCGCTTCCGCCTGTGGTGGCCTCCGGAGTGGTGGCGACGCGTGGCGCTGGTCGTGCTGTACCTGCTCCTGCCGCTGGTGCTGATCGACTGGCTGCTGCCGCCGCCCCTGTATCGCGCGGACGTCGTCTCTGGCGTCGTTCTTGACCGGCGCGGCGCGGTGATGCGCATCTTTCCCGTGGAGGACGGAAAATGGCGGATGAAGGCGCATCTCGAAGGGATCGATCCTGATTTCGTCGAGGCGCTGCTGGCTTACGAAGACAAGCGCTTCATGGGGCATGGCGGGGTCGATCTGCTTGCGCTCGGGCGCGCGGCGGGATCGCTGGCAGCGTCTGGTGAAGTTGTATCGGGTGGATCGACAATCACGATGCAGACGGCCCGGCTTCTCGAGCCGCGGCCACGCAATATCGTTTCCAAAGCGATCGAGGCGTTCCGCGCCTGGCAGATTGAGAAGCGGCTGAGCAAGGAAGAGATTCTTGAGCTCTATCTGACGATGGCGCCGTATGGCGGCAACCTGGAAGGCGTGCGTGCTGCGTCGTGGGCGTATTTCGGACGGGAGCCTGACAACCTGTCACCCGATCAGATCGCGATGCTGATCGCGCTGCCGCAGTCGCCCGAAGCGCGACGGCCGGACCTGCGCCCCAAGGCGGCGATCGTGGCGCGTGAGCGCGTACTGATGCGGCTAGCGGACGAGGGGGTGTTCGCGAAGGATCTGGCCGCGGAGTCGGCTGAGTATCCCGCGCCGCAGCGCGGCGACTTTCCCCAGCTTGCCTGGCATGCTTCCGAGGAAGCGCTGCGGCGTGCATCCTCGCCCGACAATATCCGCACGACGATCGACATGGCGCTTCAGAAGGAAGTCGAGGCGTTGGCGACGCGCGCCGCTGGGCCGTCGCGGGATGGTGTGCAGGTTGCGATCATGGTGGTCGATATTGCCAACCGCGAAGTGCGCGCTGCGGCAGGCTCGGCTAACCGCTTGACGGCGGGCGGGTGGATCGATCTCACGGACAGGCCGCGGTCTCCGGGGTCAACGCTCAAGCCGTTCATCTATGGGCTGGCGTTCGATGACGGCGTGGCGGCGCCGGACACGCGCATTGCCGATACACCCAAGCGGTTTTCCAGTTATCGGCCGGACAATTTCGATCGCTCGTTTCGCGGTGATGTGACGGTGGCTCAGGCGCTGCAGCATTCGCTGAACATTCCGGCCGTGTCAGCTCTGGATGCCGTCGGGGCCCAGAGGTTTGCTGCGGCTCTGGCGTTTGCGGGAGCGGACTTGGCGATGCCGCTGTCCGGCGATGAAGATGCCGGGCTTGCAATCGCGCTGGGAGGAGCGGGGCTGACCGTGCGCGAACTGGCGCTGCTGTATGCTGCGCTTGGCGACCGGGGACATGCACTGCCGTTGAACTGGCTGGAGTCCGACGTTGTGGCCGCGAAGACGTCAAGGAAGCCATCGACTCAGATCATGTCGGCGCAGTCGGCAAAGCAGATCATCGATATTCTTGCGGCATCGCCCGCGCCGAGTGGCAGGATGCCGGCGCAGCTGACGCAGGAGGCCCCTGTCATCGCAGCCAAGACAGGAACCTCATATGGATTCCGTGATGCCTGGGCGGCGGGCGTGGGTAACGGCCATGCGGTTGTGGTGTGGATTGGCCGTGCAGATTCAGCGCCGCGGCCGGGCGTGACCGGTCGCGATGCTGCGTTGCCTGTTCTGTTCGAAGTCTACGATATAATCTCCCGCATCATGCCGAAACGCAGCACCGGGCCGAGCCTGCATCAAGAATTGCCGGGTCAGCATCTTCCTCCGGATGCGCTCGCGCGGTTCGAGCGAGAAAATGCACCGCCGCACATCCTGTTTCCGCCAGACGGCGGCGAGGTGTGGAAAGACACGGAGCATGTCTCCTATGTGCTCTCTGCAGAGGGGCATGGGCGGCTGACCTGGTATGTCGATGGTCGACCGCTCGGTCGCAATGTGGCGGGCGACGCCGTGTGGCGGCCAGGTCAGGCTGGGTTCTATGAATTGCATGTGGTAGACGAAGCGGGGCGGACCGCGAAATCGCGGGTACGGGTAATGAGCTCGGAATGAGGCCTTTGGACCGCCGGGCGGGGGACCAGAGATCAACGCGTCAAAGCCAGAACTTCTGGATTTCTCTCAATCGCCTGGCGGCCGCCTTCGATCAGTGCGTCGATGGTCTGCTTTGGCAGGCTGACCGCTGTCGCCGCCTTGCCGAGGTCTCGGAAGCGTTCATCAGATGCGTCAGCGAACGAGACCATGTCGAGGCGGAAATCAACGTCCGTGCATTTCCAGTTTTCGGGTGCGCCCAGGGCCACGGCGCGTTCGGGCGGCAGGCTGCAGCGCCACGCGATGACGTCGCGCTCCCATCGTTCCATCTCGCCTGAGAAGGCGTCAGCTGCGGCGCGCTTGGGTGCGTTGACGGAGACGCCCAGCAGAGCTTCGAGAAGCTGTGGGCCGTCGGGTCCGGACTCGCGCTTGGGCCACTCACCCTCTGCATTCCGCTCGGCATTTACGATGAAGAAGGTGAAGCGCTTGAGCTTCACTGCGTCGCGGGCGGTGAAGGGACCATGTGGCGTACCGGATGCGGCGCGCAATGTGACGATGGAGGAGACGCCGAAATTGTCTGCGACGCCGCCATCGGCGAGATGGATGTAGTCCATGCGTGCGCTGTCGCGGAAGAAGCGGAAGGAGCGCGCCGTTTCGCGCAGAAGCATGGGCGCGGAGCGGCTGGCTTCGGCGGCTGCGACCCATGGCGCGAGCTGGTGCGGGCATTCACGGCCATAGGTGCGGACGACGATGGGGCGGAACGCGACAGGCACCGCCATGGACGCGGCAACGGCATCTGACAAGCGCACGTCGTCGAGGTCGCTGCAGATGGCATCGAACCATGGCGCCTCGAAGGCGAACGGTGCTCCGCTGTAGAGATCGGTTGCGTTAATGACGATGCGTGGTCGGGCCTTCATGTCGCTCATTCTGGCGTCGTTGAAGACTTCCCTGTCGAGCCATGCAGACAGCTTGTCGGGACCATTGAGGCCGCCTTGCACGAGGCGTTCCCAGTTCTGGGGCGACATCCAGGTGGTGTGAAGCTGTGACTGCCAGTCCTTGTCGAGGGCGGCGGCGCGCAGGCCGTCGAGACCATCCGGCCCATGCTGGCCGAACCATGCGGCTGTGATAGCGCCGCCGGAGACGGCGGTCACAAGGGCGACGCGGTCGATCAGGCGACCGCCCGTGGAGTCCCTGGTGTCGCGGAGCTGCTGCAGCACGCCCAGCGAGAACGAGGCAGCGCGCGCGCCTCCACCAGAAAAGGCAAGCGCAATGACGTCACCATCGCCCGCGATGTCGATCTCCGCCTTTGCCGATGGCGCCGCGGCGAGTGGCAGGTTGATCGGACGCGTATCTGGCGTTCCGGCGCACGCAGCAAGCGTAAGGCATGACAGCAGAGCAATGCGCATCGTCCATCCTCATGGAAGGTGCGGAGAGTCTGCCTTGTGAGAGCGAATGTCTAGCGCCGTGTGCGCTGGACAAGGCGGAGTGTGGACGGGTCGCGTTTGCCCGGGTCGCCGCCGGCCAGCGCCTTGTCGAGTTCTTCGGCGAGGACTTTGCCGCGTTCGACGCCCCACTGATCGAAGGGGTTTATGCCCCAGAGGATCCCGGCGGCGAAGGTGCGGTGCTCATACAGGGCGATGAGGGCGCCGACGGCTTCGGGCGTCAGGGCCTCGAGCAGGACAGTGGTGGAGCCACGATTGCCGGGCATGTCCATGTGACGGGCTTGGTCGTCGGCTTTGGGGCCGGTCTTGCCCTGCTCGGCGAGTTGCTTGCTGGCTTCTGCGGTTGAGCGGCCGGCGAGAAGGCCTTCGGCCTGCGCAAAGGCGTTGGCGAGAAGGGCGCGGCCGCGCGTCCAGTCGCCGCCGCCGGCGTCGCGGCTGGCGACGAATTCGATCGCGGTCTGGCGCATGCCCTGGTGAAGCAGCTGGTGAAACGAGTGCTGGCCGAGCGTACCGACCGAGCCCCAGACCATGGGGGCGGTGGGGCCGACGAGGCCGGCTGCGTCGTCTGCTGCGTTCTTGCCGTTGGATTCCATTTCGAGCTGCTGGAGGAAGTCGGGCAGTTTGCGGAGGCGGTGGGCGTAGGCGAGCACCGTGCGGTTGGGCATGCCGAGTGCGGTGTGGAGGAAGACGTCCATCATGGCCAGGCGGGCGGGCGTGTTCTGGGCCAGCGGCGTGTCGCGGAAGTGGGCGTCCATCTCTGCTGCGCCGGCGAGGAATTGCGTCCAGCGTTCGGCGCCGAGAGCGATCTGCAGCGACAACCCGACAGAGGACCAGACCGAGTAGCGGCCGCCGACTGCTTCATCCATCGGGAAGATGCGGTCTTCGCCTGCCCCCCATGCCTTGGCCTTGTCAGGCGCAGATGACACGGCGGCAAGATGCGCGTTGGCCTGTTTCTCTCCAAGGTGCGCGACCAGCCAGTCGCGAGCAAGCTGGGCGTTGGAGGCTGTCTCTGGAGTCTTGAAGGATTTTGAAACAACGAGGACAAGCGTGGTCGCCGGCTCAAGATGCGTGGTGGCTTCGCGGAAGTCTTCTGGATCCACGTTGGCGACGAAGCGGATATCGGGAGCGGTAGATGCGTAATCACGCAGTGCATCCCAGATCAGGCGCGGGCCGAGGTCGGAGCCGCCGATGCCGATGTGGAGAATGGTCTTGAGCGGGAAGCCGAGGCCGCCCTTGCGGGCGAGGTCGGCGAAGGCGGAGGCTTTTTCAGCTTCGCGATTCATCACGTCGACGGCGGGTATGCCCTTGCCGCCGCCGCGCAGCGCCCAGTGCAGGGCGGGGCGGTGTTCCGATGCGTTGACGATGCCTGCTGCGAAGAGGGACCTGATCTTGTCGTCAAGCCTGCGCTCGACGGCGAGGGCCTGCATCGCGGCCATCGCGTGGGGGTCGATGGGTTGCTTGGCGACGTCGACTTCGAGGTGCGGCGCTGTCCAGATGAACGGCGCAATATCGGCGCGGTCCGCAAGCGTACGAAGGTCGGTTGCGGCGATGCGGGCAGCATCGCTTTCGACCTGTTTCCAGCTTGAGAGGTTCATGGCTTTTTTCCTTGCACAGTCCGGATTTCCAGATGATGTGGTGCCGGTGATGCCGTCGGCCATGGGCTGCAGGCAGCGGGTTAGCGATAGGGTCGTTTGCGGCGAGTAGGCAATGCGCGCAGTTTGCATGATTCCGGTGCTGATCGCTCTGGCTGGTTGTGGTGGAGAGGCGCCGGCGACCGAGACGTCGCGGCTTCCTGCTCCGACGCTGGCGGAGCTGCCTGAGCCCTATAGCGCAGCCGACCTGACGCGGGGCGGGGCGCTGTTTGGCAAGAAATGCGGCGCCTGTCATTTCCTGCTCGCAGACGAAGGTCACAAGGTGGGGCCCAACCTGAACGGGGTGTTCGATCGGGGTGTGGCTGCGGTTGCGGGTTATAATTTCTCGCCCGCACTGAAGAGGTTCGATGCGGCGCGCTGGACGCCCGAGCTGGTGGACCAGTGGCTGCAATCGCCGGACAGTTTCGTTCCAGGGACGTCCATGCGGTTGAACGGATTAACGGATGCTAACGAGCGGCGGGACTTGATCGCGCACCTGCTGATCGCGTCTCGGCAGTAGGCGTCGGGCAGGGCTGGCGTTAGGGTTGCATCATGAGCCATGAGTTGCAGCCCCATTCCGATTCGCCGCGACTTCCCGTGGATGGGCTGACGGCCGAGGCGCGCCGAAGGGAGGGTGGAAAACTTGAGCTGGTTTACCGCCTGAGTGGTGAGCTTGAGGCGCTGCTGATCCCGGAGTTGTCAAACCCGAACCGTGCGGATGAACTCTGGAAGCATACCTGTTTCGAGATATTCATCCTGCAGGCTGAAGCCCCGGGCTATGTCGAGTTCAACTTCGCGCCGACGGGGCAGTGGGCGGCCTACAGTTTTCGCAGCCGGCGGTCCGGCATGCGTAATATCGAGCAGGTCGGCGAAGCGCCGATCGGGACCATGATGTTCGGGCGGCAGTTCGTGCTGAAAGCTGAGCTTGACCTTTCGGGCGTCGAAGGACTGCCGCCATCGGGGGCGACGTGGCGTGCCGCGATGAGTACGGTGATCGAGGCGGTAGACGGACGCAAGGCGTACTGGGCCGTTCAGCATCCTGAAGGGAATCCTGACTTCCATGCGCCCGAGGGATTCGTCATCGACCTGCCAGCGCCGGATAAGGGATAGTCATGCCAAGTTCTGGGGCCGTGAAGTTTGGCGTCGACAGGCTGATAGCCGACGCGGCGCTGCGTGCGCCGCTGAAGGGCAAACGCGTCGCGCTTGTCGCGCATCCGGCATCGGTTACGGCAGATCTCACGCATTCGCTCGATGCCCTGGCAGCGTGCGGCGACGTGCGTCTGACGGCGGCGTTCGGGCCGCAGCACGGCATGCGCGGCGACAAGCAGGACAACATGATCGAAAGCCCGGATTTCACTGATCCGTTACACGGTATTCCGGTCTTCAGCCTGTATGGCGAGGGGCGACGCCCGACGGGCCAGATGATGGACACGTTCGATATCGTGCTTCTGGATCTGCAGGATGTGGGCTGCAGGATCTATACGTTCATCACGACGCTTCTTTATGTGATCGAGGCTGCGGCGGAGCATGGCAAGGAAGTCTGGGTGCTGGATCGGCCGAACCCGATCGGGCGGCCTGTGGAAGGGCTCACGCTGCGCGCAGGATGGGAAAGTTTTGTCGGCGCCGGACCAATCCCGATGCGGCACGGGCTGACGCTGGGCGAGCTGGGCAAATGGTTCGTCGATCACTTCAGGCTCGATGTGAAGTATCGTGTGATCGAGATGGAAGACTATCGCCCGAATGAAGGTCCGGGCTTTGGCTGGCCTCTGTATGAGCGGGCTTGGGTGAACCCGAGCCCCAATGCGCCGAACCTCTGGATGGCGCGGGCGTATGCCGGGACCGTCATGATCGAGGGCGCGACGCTTTCCGAAGGACGCGGAACGACGCGGCCGCTTGAATTGTTCGGCGCGCCGGACATCGATGCGAAGCGGGTGATCGCGCAGATGCAGGCGTTTGCGCCAGAGTGGCTGACGGGGTGCCGGCTGCGTGATTGCTGGTTCGAGCCGACGTTTCACAAGCACATGAAGCAGTTATGCAATGGCGTGCAGATCCACACGGAAGATTCGAGTTACGATCACGAGACGTTCAAGCCGTGGCGCGTTCAGGCGCTGGGCTTCAAGGCGATCCGTCGCTTGTATCCCCGGTATGACCTCTGGCGCGGGCTCGACTTCAAATACGAGTATACGAACGGCGAGCTGGCAATCGACGTGATCAATGGCGGCAAGCAGTTGCGCGAATGGGTTGATGATCCGAACACCACTGCGGCCGATCTGGATGCGATTACCATTCCGGATGAGCAAGCCTGGATTGCCGCGCGGAAGCCGTACTTGCTCTACTGAGCGTTCGCTCACATAGTGGTGTCTTGCTGAACAGGAGCGCCATTTGAGCGGTGTTGATTACCTCGCGCCGGCAAGCATAGTGGATGCCGTTACTGCGCTGCGGGCTTCGGCGGGGTCGGCGCGGTTGATGGCCGGCGGCACGGACCTGCTGGTGCAGATGCGCGGCGGACGTGCGAAGCCGCTGGTCGTCATCGATCTCAAGCGCATTCCGGGACTCATTGGCATTGGCGGCGAGCGCGGCGGGTTCGTGATTGGAGCCGCTACCTCGGGTGCGGCTCTGGGCGAGCATGCGGCGCTACGGGCGGCGTGGCCGGGTCTTGTCGAGGCGGCGAACCTGATCGGTTCGACACAGGTTCAGGGTCGGGCGAGCCTTGGCGGCAACCTCTGCAATGCGTCTCCGGCTGCGGACAGTGTTCCGGCGCTGATCGCGGCGGGCGCGGTTTGCATCATCGAGGGGGCCGGCGGTTCGCGCGAACTTCCAGTGGAGCAGGTGCAGGTCGGTCCTGGCAGGACGGCGCTGGCGGCTGACGAGATATTGGTGGCGTTCAGGCTGCCTGCAAGACCGGCGCGGTCGAGCGATGCGTACCTGCGGTTGATCCCGCGGACGGAGATGGACATCGCGGTTGTTGGGGTTGGCGTTAACCTGACGCTGGATGCGGGGGACGTTTGCACCGCTGCTCGCGTGAGCGTGGGCGCCGTGGCGCCGACGTGCCTGCTGGTCGAGGCTGCGGGTGCGGCGCTGGTTGGAACGACGCTGGATCATGGAGCTTTGGCCAAGATGGAGGCGGCTGTTGCGGCCGCCTGCAAGCCGATCAGCGACAAGCGCGGGACGGCTGAGTACCGGACGAAAGTTGCCTGCGTGCTGGCGCGTCGGGCGGCGTTGATTGCGAAAGAGCGGGCGAGCGCATGAGCAGATTGGTTGTGAATGCGACGGTGAATGGGGAGCCGGTGGAGTTTCTCGCCGGCGGCGGCCAGTCGCTGCTTGATGCGCTGCGCGATGAGCTGCGATTGACCGGCAGCAAGGAGGGCTGCGGCACGGGAGATTGTGGCGCGTGTTCGGTGATCGTCGACGGGCGGCTAGTGTGCGCTTGTCTGATGCTGGCGCCGGAGGCCGAGGGTACGCGGATCGAGACGATCGAGGGCCTTGCGGACAATGGCCATCTGCATCCGCTGCAGCATCAGTTTCTGGAGCAGGCTGCGCTTCAGTGCGGGTTCTGTACGCCGGGTCTGCTGATGGCGTCGAAGGCTTTGCTGGATCGCAATCCGGATCCGACGGAGACGGAGGTAAGGTACTGGCTTGCTGGCAACATGTGCAGATGTACCGGGTACGACAAGGTCATACGCGCCGTTATGGATGCGGCGGCGGACCTGCGGCAGGCGGAGAAGTCGAGATGAGCGATGGCAATCTGGGCGGCGTGAATCTGAAGGTCGTCGGCCAGCGGCCGATCAGGCCCGATGGCGTGGACAAGGTGACCGGCCGCGCGCAGTTCGGTGCAGACTTTCACTTGCCGGGTATGCTGACCGGTCGGATCAAGCGCAGCCCGCATGCGCATGCGCGTATCGTATCGATCGACACGCGTGCGGCTGAGAAACTGCCGGGTGTGAAGGCAGTTGTCACCAGCGCGGATTTCGATGCCGGCGCGGCAGGTGAGGTCGAAGCCGGGGAGAGCCATGCAGCGATGAAGGAAGTCGCCGCCAACTGTCTCGCGCAGGGCAAGGTGCTCTATCAGGGCCATGCGGTGGCGGCGGTAGCGGCGACGCAGCCCGAGATTGCAGCCGAGGCGCTGGACCTGATCGAGGTGACGTACGAAGTGCTGCCGCATGTCATCGATGTCGAGGCAGCGATGGCGGCGGATGCGCCGGTGCTGCACGATGACATGTACACCAGCGGCGTGACGCCCAAGCCAGTCAAGGCGTCCAACATTGCCGCGAAACACGTGATGGGGCGGGGGAATGTTGCAGCGGCTTTCGAGGCGGCCGACGTGATCGTCGAGGGCCGCTATGAAACAGCGGCCGTGCATCAGGGCTATATCGAGCCGCACGCGTGCGTGGCGTCGTGGGGCGCGGATGGACAGAGCACGATCTGGTGTTCGAGCCAGGGACAGTTCCTTGTCCGCGCGATGGTGGCGAAGATTCTCAACATGCCGCTGTCCGACATCAAGGTGACACCGGCGGAGATAGGCGGCGGCTTCGGCGGCAAGACGACCGTATATCTTGAGCCAGTTGCGCTCGCCTTGTCTCGCAAGTGCGGCCGGCCGGTGAAGATCGTGATGTCGCGCGAAGAAGTATTTCTGGCCAGCGGCCCGACATCGGGCGCTGTGATGGATGTGCGCCTGGCAGCGATGAAGGACGGCAGGATCACAGGCGCCGAGATGACGCTGAAGTATCAGGCGGGGGCATTTCAGGGATCGCCAGTGAATCTCGGGCTGATGACGGCGTTTGCCTGTTACGATGTCGAGGCGCTGGCGCTGACAGGTTATGACGTGGTCAGCAATCGGCCGAAGGTTGCGGCCTATCGTGCGCCGGGGGCGCCGATGGCGGCGTTTGCGGTCGAGAGTGCGATTGATGATCTGGCGCTGAAGCTGGGGATGGATCCGATCGACCTGCGGCTTCTGAATGCCGTGCGTGATGGGGCGAAGACTGTCTACGGCGCCACGGTGAGATGTTCCGCGCTTGTCGAGACGCTGGAGGCGATCAAGGCGTCAGCACATTATCAGACGCCGGTTGGCAAAGGTCAGGCCCGCGGCGTGGCTGCGGGGTTCTGGTTCAATGTTGGCGGCGAGAGTTCGGCTGCGGTGCACGTTGATGAGGATGGCGGGGTCACTGTGGTGTCGAGCAATCCGGATATTGGCGGGTCGCGGGCTTCGATGGCGATGATGGCAGCTGAGACGCTGGGGCTGCCGATCGAGCGCGTGAGGTGCACGGTCGCGGACACGACGTCGATTGGGTATTCCGGTTCGACGGGCGGAAGCAGGGTTACGTTTGCGACCGGGATGGCGGTGGTGGAGGCGGCGCAGAAAGTGGTTACTGACCTCAAGCGGCGCGCGGCGCAGACGTGGGAATGCGAGATCGCGATGGTTGATTGGAAGGATGGCGTGGCGACATGCACCGATCCTGCGAAGGATGTGAAGCCGCTGTCGATGAAGGCGATCGCTGGCAAGTCGGCGAAGACGGGCGGACCGATTGCGGCTGAGGTCTCGTTGAATGCACAGGGCGCCGCGGCCGGTTTTGGCGTGCATGTGTGCGACCTGGAGATCGATGTCGAGACAGGGCGGACGACGGTGGTTCGATATACGGCTGCGCAGGATGTCGGGCGGGCGATCCATCCGGCTTATGTCGAGGGCCAGCTTCAGGGGGGCGCGGCGCAGGGGATCGGGTGGGCGCTGAACGAGGAGTATGTCTACGGAAAGTCGGGCCTGCTGGAGAATGCTGGTTTCCTGGATTATCGGATGCCAGTGGCGTCGGACTTGCCGATGATCGACACCATTCTGATCGAGACGAAGCCGAACCCTCGTCATCCATATGGGGCGAAGGGCGTCGGTGAGGTGCCGATCGTGCCGCCGCTGGCTGCGGTGGGGAATGCGGTGAGCCGGATTGTGGGCAAGCGTATGGCGTCGCTGCCGCTGTCGCCGGCGAAGGTGCTCGCTGAGATGGGCAGGTAGGTGCCGCGCGTTACGTCGATCTCGGGGCGGATTGCAGATTTCACGGGTGGGGTGAGCGCGTTCGAGGTTGAGGCGCGGACGGTGCGCGCCTTGATGCGCGAGCTGGAGACGCGGTTCCCGGGGTTGGGGGAGTTCGTCGAGGATCAGATGGCGCTGGCGATCGATGGGGAGATTTTCCAGGATGCGCTGGGGGCCGAGATCGGCGCCGACAGCGAGATTGTGCTGATACCGAAGATCTCTGGGGGATAGGCGTGCGGGCGCGTGACCTGCTGCGGGGTGGCGGGCGCACGTCTCCTCAGGTTGCCGTTCGTGCTCGTTTCATGCGGGGCAGCATAAGTCTGCATTTTGCTCCGCCGATTTGGCTTCACTGTTTGCCCCAGGTCTTTGGAGGAGGTGATTGAAATCCTCCGCGAAGCTTCTTCGCGTTTCCCCGGGAACTCGGCGCCGCTTGGGTAAGCGCATGATGTTTTCGGAAGAGATGGTGCGGGTGGAGGGACTCGAACCCCCACGGTTGCCCGCTGGTACCTAAAACCAGTGCGTCTACCAATTCCGCCACACCCGCGCGCAGCAGCGCGGGTGATAGTTGGGTTGAGGGGGAAAGGCCAGTGGGTGGGGATCAGCCCTCGGCTGCGGCCTTGAGGGCGGCGACGTCGAGCTTCTGCATGCGCATGAAGGCGGCCGTGATGCATTCACGGGCGGCGTTGTCGCCCCCCACTCATGACCAGTTCAAGGATGGTGGGAGTGACCTGCCAGGAGACGCCGAAGCGATCCTTGAGCCAGCCGCGCTGGCTGGTCTTACCCCCGCCGGCGGTCAGGCTGTCCCAGGAGTGGTCGACTTCTTCCTGGGTGTCGCAATGGATCTGGGAGGACACCGCCTCGGTCTGTGGGAACATCGTACCGCCGTCTATCGCCATGAAGTCCTGTCCCATGATCGTTGCGCTGGCGGTCATGACGTCGCCCGTCTGTGCACCAGAGGGGCTGTCTGCAGTGTGGCGCTGAACCGCGCCCATGCGGGAATTGGTGAGAAGGGAGGTGCAGAACTGCAGTGCTTCCTCGGCCTCCTTGTCGAGCCAGAGGCAGGTCGTGAGGGTATTCTTCAAGTCCGCCGTGGGCAGGGCTGGCGTCTCTGGGATCTGAAAAGGCCACGTTTTCAATGCAAGGACGTGCGGGCGCCTGGGTTTCCAACAAGGCCGCAACGAACTTCCCGCTATGTCAACCATAAGTGCTGCCTGGCGCCGGCGCATCGGGCTGTTCCCGCCGAATCCGCGCATGGACAGGCCTCGCAGGGGTGTGTAAGACGGCCCCCTTTCCCGCCCGGCGATCGCCGCAGGCGGGGCTCAACCATTATGCCTGAGCAGGGTTCGCGCGATGAACGTCACAGAGACGAAATCGGAAGGTCTTTCGCGGGAGTTCCGCGTTTCCATCCCGAAGGGTGATCTCAACGCGAAATTCAACGCCAAGATCAGCGAACTCCAGCCGAAAATGAACCTTAAGGGCTTCCGGCCCGGCAAGGTGCCGGCCGCGCACATCAAGAAGATGTACGGCAAGTCTATCATGGGCGACCTGGTGAACGATCTTGTCCAGGAGACGTCGGACAAGGCGCTGGCCGACAAGGCGCTGCGCCCCGCCTCGCGCCCGTCGATCCAGCTGACGTCCGACCAGGACAAGCTGATCAATGGCGAGGCTGACCTCGACTATTCGATCGCGCTTGAGATCATGCCGGAGTTCGAGCCGGGGGACGTCTCGACCATCTCGATCGAGCGGATGGTTGCCGAGGTTCCGGAAGAGGAAATCCAGGAGTCGCTGCAGCGGCTGGCTGACAACAACAAGGCTTACGAGACCAAAGAGGGCAAGGCGGAGAATGGCGACGCAGTCGTGATCGACTTTGTCGGATCGATCGAAGGCGAGAAGTTCGATGGCGGCGCGGCCGAGGGCCATACGCTGGTGCTCGGCTCGGGCCGGTTCATTCCGGGCTTCGAGGAGCAGCTGATCGGAGCATCGGCCGGCGAGGATGTGAAGGTCAACGTCAAGTTTCCGGACGAGTATCAGGCTGAGAATCTCAAGGGCAAGGACGCGCTCTTCGAGGTGAAGGTCCATGAGGTGAAGGGGCCGAAAGACGTTGAGATCAATGACGAGTTCGCCAAGACGCTCGGCCTCGAAGGTCTCGACTCCCTGAAGGACGCCATCAAGGCGCAGATTTCGGGCGAGCTGGCCTTCGCGACGCGCCAGCAGGTCAAGCGCGTGCTTCTCGATGCGCTGGATGAACGGCATTCGTTCGACCTGCCGCCGCTGATGGTGAAGGCCGAGTTCGAGCAGATCTGGTCGCAGTTCGAGGCCGAGAAGAAGGCTGACCGGCTCTCCGAGGAAGACAAGAGCAAGTCGGACGAGGAGCTGCGCGCCGAGTACCAGAAGATCGCCGAGCGTCGCGTGCGCCTTGGGCTGGTGCTGGCCGAGATCGGCCGCCGCGCCGAGGTACAGATCACCAATGACGAACTGGTCCGCGCCCTGCGCCAGGAAGCTTCGCGCTATCCGGGGCAGGAGAAGCAGGTGATCGAGTTCTATACCAAGAACCAGAACGCCATGGCCCAGCTGCGCGCCCCCATCTACGAGGAGAAGGTCGTCGACTACATCCTCGAAAAGGCGACCGTGACCGACAAGCCGGTCAGTCGCGAGGTGCTGATGAAAGAGATCGGGGACGAGTAGTCGCCCGCTTTCTCTTCAATCCAGCCTTCAATGCCTGGTTTGACTGACGAATAGCTGTGGACGGGCGTGGGGGGACTTGCGCCCGGGCATCCGCGTTCGGATATTGGTATTCCTATCCGTGATTTGAGTCTCACTGGTCCCGGCCTGCGGGGCCGTCTTAGAAAGAAGCCTCGCAATGGACGATTTCACCCCCCCGCTGGCGATGAATCTCGTCCCCATGGTTGTGGAGCAATCCAGCCGTGGCGAGCGCGCCTATGACATTTTTTCGCGTCTTCTCAAGGACCGGATCGTTTTCGTTACTGGTCCGATCGATGATGGCCTCGCCAGCCTTATCACCGCGCAGCTTCTCTTCCTGGAGTCTGAGAACCCCAAGAAGGAAATTGCCATGTATATCAACTCGCCAGGCGGGTATGTTCACTCCGGCCTCGCGATCTATGACACGATGCAATACATCCGCAGCCCGGTTTCCACGGCCTGCATCGGGATGGCGGCGTCGATGGGCGCGCTCCTGATGGCGGCCGGCGAGAAGGGGATGCGGTTCGCGACCCCCAATTCCCGAATCCTGCTTCACCAGCCCTCCGGCGGGTTCCGTGGCGTCGCTTCCGACATTGAACGGCACGCTCTGGACATTCTGGGGACGAAAAAGCGTCTGAACGAGATCTACGTAAAGCATACCGGTCAGCCCTACGAACTGGTCGAAAAGACGCTGGATCGCGATAGTTTCATGACCGCGAGCGAGGCCCAGGCCTTTGGAATAGTGGATAAAGTCTACGAAAAACGGGCCGCACCGGCCGATTAAACGCTGTTTTTCAGCAGGTTGGGTCCGCCGGCACTGATTGTGTCTCCTTGCGGCACCTTGCTTGCTATGATCCGATAGGTTGCCTTGAACCTATCTGAAACGATTGAAATATACGATTCGAGGCTTAGGCTTGCAGGAGTGACGCCCGCGGGGCTTTTCCCCGAAGCGTCTTGAGGTGTCTATGAACAAGAGCGCTTCAGGCGACAGCAAGAATACGCTGTACTGCTCGTTCTGCGGAAAGTCGCAGCACGAAGTGAAAAAGCTGATCGCGGGCCCGACGGTTTTCATCTGCGATGAATGCGTCGAACTTTGCATGGATATCATCCGTGAGGAGTCGAAGACGGCGCTGGTGAAGTCGCGCGATGGGGTGCCGACGCCGCGCGAAATCTGTGACGTGCTCGACGATTATGTCATCGGACAGGCGAAGGCCAAGCGCGTGCTCTCCGTCGCGGTACACAATCACTACAAGCGGCTAAACCATGCCGCGAAAAATGCGGATGTCGAACTGGCGAAATCGAACATCCTCCTGATTGGGCCGACGGGTTGCGGCAAGACATTGCTGGCGCAGACGCTGGCGCGCATCATCGACGTTCCGTTCACGATGGCTGATGCCACGACGCTGACCGAAGCCGGTTATGTTGGCGAGGACGTCGAGAACATCATCCTGAAGCTGCTGCAGGCCTCCGACTACAATGTCGAGCGTGCGCAGCGCGGCATCGTCTACATCGACGAGATCGACAAGATCTCGCGAAAGTCCGACAACCCCTCGATCACGCGCGACGTGTCGGGCGAGGGCGTGCAGCAGGCCTTGCTGAAGATCATGGAAGGCACGGTTGCTTCGGTTCCGCCGCAGGGGGGACGCAAGCATCCGCAGCAGGAGTTTCTGCAGGTCGACACGACGAACATGCTGTTTATCTGCGGCGGGGCGTTCTCGGGCCTCGATAAAGTCATCTCGGATCGTGGCCGCGGCACGTCGATCGGCTTTGGCGCGAATGTCATTGCACCGGAAGATCGTCGTACAGGCAAGATCCTCGAAGAGTGCGAGCCGGAAGATCTGGTGAAGTTCGGCCTGATCCCGGAATTCATCGGCCGCCTGCCTGTCATCGCGACGCTGGAAGACCTGGACGAGCCCGCGCTCATCCAGATCCTGACCGAGCCGAAGAATGCGCTGCTGAAACAGTATCAGCGCCTGTTCGAGATGGAAAATGTGACGCTCACCTTCACCGACGACGCTCTCTCCGCCGTGGCGCGCCGCGCGATCCAGCGGAAGACCGGCGCGCGCGGACTGCGATCGATCATGGAAGCCATCCTGCTCGACACCATGTTCGAACTGCCCAACCTGCGCGGCGTCGAGGAAGTGGCGATCAATGCCGAAGTCGTGGAAGGCCGTGCGCGGCCGCTCTATGTCCACGGTTCCGAGGGGCAGGCCGCCACGGCTTCGTAGGCTTTCGCAACGTCGCCGTCACCGTAACGATTCGACTGGCTTGCCCGGAATGGGTTCTTCAGCCTTGCGTGAGAGCTGTCGCAACTAGCAGCCTGTCGGACTTAGCGCCTGTGTGATTTGCGCGGTAGAATCAGTTTGCTGATTCTCTGATGATGGGCGCTGGTCGATGAGCAATTTCCGGAACTTTGACCGCG
>Ga0247831_1001974_pt1 | contig 35502 bp, 33 predicted proteins | sample LaCruzMarch2015__9_FD_192406 | JGI IMG/M metagenome (GOLD analysis project Ga0247831, IMG submission 192406) | Freshwater microbial communities from meromictic Lake La Cruz, Castile-La Mancha, Spain - LaCruzMarch2015_1m | ecosystem: Environmental > Aquatic > Freshwater > Lake | place: Spain...
TTAAATCATTGCACCAGCGGTTTTCTTCTGCTGACGAGGTTGGCGGCCCAAAATAGTGCCGCTAGCAATACTGCGGCGCCTACTTGAAACACGAAAACAATATCGTAAGACGCATCAATCGCCCACAACCAGGCTGCGACCACGGGTCCAATCGCGCGAGCAATGATGGTGGGCACGGTGATTAGGCCGTTGAGCGCCCCGTAAGCATGCGCACTCAACATTTCCGGTACGACTTGAGCCCGCACGATCGTAAAGACACCGTTAGCTAAGCCGTAGATGCCAAATAGCGCGGCGACGAGTTGAAAGCTCAACGAATCCAACAAAAAAGTCGCGAACACAAAAGGGAAAACACTCAACATCACGGAGCCGAGCGTTCGCATCGAAACGCGGGTGGCAAACCGACTGATGATGATGCGTCCAAGCACTTGAGCGGGACCAATAATTGAAATCGCCCACACCACTTCGTTGGTTGGGAGTTGCTTGTCGAGCAGCATCGGGTACATGTGAAAGGTAAATACTGAAAACACCATAGAGTAGGTGGTCAGTGCGATCAATAAAAGCCAGAACACTGCGCTATGCAGTGCTTCATGCACGATATTTTTATCACGCGCGATGTTGTCGGCTTTGCTTCCTTGGTGGGCAGAATTGACCGCATCTAGCTCGGGCTTGACCCAATAAAAATAGCCAGCTGCACAGGCAATGTTCACAAAAGCGAGCACCCAGAGCGAGGCACGCCAGCCCCAGCCGTCGATCAAAAACTGTTCAAGCGGAATAAAAACCGTACTGGCGAAGCCTGCCCAGAGCGTGATGGTAGTGATGCCCGCGCGGGAGTTTTGTGGACCGACGCGACGCGCGAGAAGCGCAAAAGCGGACTCATAGAGAATGGCGGCTTGAAGTGCCCCCATCGCTGCCGCAATCAAATAAAAAATGAATAGACTTTGTACAAACGACCAGGCGATAAACAGCACCGCTGCGATGAGTGAACCCCACACCATGACGCGCTTGCCGAAACCGCGATCAATGGCGAGACCGACCGGATAGGCGAGCGCTGCGGCAAGGAGTAAGCCAATGGTCAGCGCGCTATAGACGTCAGTTTTTGACCAGCCAAGCTCGCGCTGCATGGCCACAATGATGAGTGGAAATGCATAATAAATCGTCCCGTAGGAGCAGATTTGAGCGATGCCGAGAAAGCTTGCGAATCCATGGGTTTGAGCCGTCGTACTGACCACTTCTTTAGACATATGTGTTGTCTCGTTATATATTTTTAAACTTACATTTGTCTAACGTAGGCACGGATTGCACCTGTAGGCTGCATTAGTCGAGTCTGACCAGTCCATCGACCGCCAGGACTTTATTTGCCTGAACAAACAACGGATTGATTTCAGCCTCGACAATGTTCGCACCGGACACAGAAGCCAGCCTGGAAAAGGCCACTACAGCTTGCGCTAAGGCATCGCAATCGCCCTTCGGCAAACCACGGAAGCCTTTAAGAAGTTTGGTGACACGTACCTCGTCGATCATGGCGTGGGCTTGTTCGAGCGTCACGGGTGCGAGTCGAATTGCAAAATCGGGTGACAGCTCTGCGGTGATGCCGCCCGCACCTAAAATAACCGTGGGTCCCACTAGCGGATCATTGCGGTAGCCGAGGATCAGCTCCAGCAGACGTGACTCCATGGCCTGAACTAAGAACCCATCCAATTTTGCCTGAGGTGCATAGGCGAGGGCGCTCTGCGTGATCTCTTTGACCGCCGTTTCAAAATCAGCCGTATTGCGAATGCCAACCTTGACACCACCGGCCTCTGTCTTGTGCGGAATGTCGCGTGAGGACACCTTGACCACCACGGGGTAAGGAACCGCGTGCGTAGGATGCTCGCCGTTCACGAGCTGGGCCTGCGCAGTATTGACGCCCAAGGCTTTAAAGACTTGTCCCGCTTCATACTCAGTGAGTAAGCCCTTTGTAGGCAAGCCAGCAGGCCAGGCAATATCTGCCAAAACAGGCGGGGCCTTGTCTCGGGCTTGAAAAAAGACCGATAACGCATCCGCACAGGACTCGGGCGTACGGAAAGCAGGAATGCCTGCCTGTTGTAGCAGGCCCAGCGAAGCCATGGCCTCGGGCGCCAAAAAGACGGCCAGAGGTTTGGTGTCAGGTTTATCGGATTCGACCAAAGGCTTGACGGCCAATTCGGGATGGAACTGTGCGGACGAGCCCACTACACTCAGTACCGCATCGCACCAGTCCGTGCGCAGCAATTGTTCGAGCAGGTCTTTGTATTGCGCGCTGGTGGCTGCAAGTGTCAAGTCGATGATCGTGGTTTCACGGATATTCATACCGCGTTGCGCCATGTGAGCGACAAATGCCGGCGGGGGGGCGACCGCGACCATACCCATCACCCCTAGGTTGTCTACGACTGTGGCCGCCCCACCACCGGTGGTGGTGATCACCGCCACGCGAGCAGGTTGAGGGTGGGGTGCAGTTTTACCTAAATAGCGTTGCGCCAGCGGAGCAATCTCAAAAAGTGTTTCGAGATTGCGCACTCGCAGCACACCGTACGCACGCAAAAAGGCATCCACTGCGACGTCATTGCCCGCCAGTGCGCCCGTATGCGATTGTGCAAGGGCATCACCTTGCTCGGAGCGGCCAATCTTGTAAGCAATCACGGGCTTGTTGTGTGCACGTGCGCGTTCGAGTGCGCGCGCAAGCGTTGGTGAGTCGCGAATAGTTTCAAGAAATAGCAAGATGACTTTGGTGTGCGCGTCATCGACCAAGGCATCAATCACCTCGCCGACGGTGACATCACTTTCGTTGCCAACAGAAACTGATTTCGCAAAACCAAACCCGCGCGCATTCGCACGTGCCATCAACGAGCCCATCATGGAGCCGCTTTGCGACACCAGGCTCAGCCCGCCGCAGATGAGTGTTTCCGCTTCAAAGGCTGCGTTGACGGACAAAATCATGCCGCTATACAAGTCAGCCAAGCCGATACTGTTTGGTCCCACAATACGCACACCGAGCTCTCTGGCGCGGGCAATTAGGGCCTCTTGGGCCACCATGCCCTCAGGACCTGTCTCACCAAAACCATCCGAGTAAATGGTGATAACTTTTGCGCCCGCCTTGGCGCAGGAATCAATCAAGGGCAGAACGAGGTCGCTAGCGACCATGACAAACGCCTGATCAATCCGACCGGGCAAGTCGGCGAGATCTGCATAGGCAGGTTCTCCCATGATCTCTGATTGCGTGCGATTGATCGGATAAATTTTTCCCTGAAAACCATGTTTACGCATAAAGCGCATGGGTCGTGCCGTGTTTTTTTGTAAATTTCCTGAGGCACCCACGAGGGCAATCGCCCGGGGAGAAAACAGTGCTTGGGCAAAGTCGGAGGCAGAGACAGGCTTGTTCATTCTTTTCAACGATATGAGAGAGGGCTTTCTGAAGGAGGTTATGCTTTCGTTACGATAACTCAAAGAATCACGCAGTTTTTTATACCCACTACCCTACAATCATCGGTAGTCGTATAAAAACTGGTTACAAACGGAGGGGTTTGACCCATGAGCAAGGAAAATAGCGGAAAACACGTTAAGACGCCTGAGTCGTTACGCAGTGCGCGTTGGTTTGCACCGGACGACTTGCGTTCCTTTGGTCATCGTTCGCGTGCCATGCAAATGGGCTATGGTCCAGAGGATTGGGTCGGTAAACCCGTGATAGGCATTGTTAATACATGGTCCGATATCAACCCTTGCCATAGCCATTTCAAGCACCGCGTCGAGGACGTTAAGCGTGGCGTGCTGCAGGCGGGTGGTTTTCCGATCGAGTTGCCCGCACAATCACTCGCTGAGCAGTACGTCAAGCCCACCACAATGCTTTACCGCAACTTACTCGCCATGGATGTCGAGGAGTTGTTGCGTTGCCATCCTATCGACGGCGTGGTGCTGATGGGCGGTTGTGACAAGACGACACCTGCGCTATTGATGGGTGCCACCAGTGCAGGCTTGCCCTCTATTTATGTGCCTGCTGGTCCGATGCTGCGTGGCAACTGGCACGGTAAGGTCTTGGGATCCGGTTCGGATGCCTGGAAATTCTGGGATGATCGCCGGGCGGGTTTGATCAACCAAAAAGACTGGATTGAAATCGAGGGTGGTATCGCCCGCAGTCATGGCACCTGTATGACGATGGGGACGGCTAGCACCATGACCGCGATCGCCGAGGCGTTAGGCATGACCCTACCGGGCGCCTCCTCGATTCCTGCACCTGACTCCAATCATTTGCGCATGAGTGCCGAGTCCGGCCGTCGGATTGTTGAGATGGTGTGGGAAGATCTGACACCCAGCAAAATTCAGACCCATGCCGCGTTTGAAAACGCGATTGTTGTGGCGATGGCCATGGGCTGCTCGACCAACGCCATTATCCATGTGATTGCGCAGGCCAAGCGGGCGGGTTGTGACATTGGCCTTGAGGATTTCGACCGCTTCAGCCGCGTTGTGCCGGTCATTGCCAATGTGCGTCCGAGCGGTGACACCTACTTGATGGAAGACTTCTTCTATGCCGGCGGCCTGCCGGGTATGATGTCACGTATCACACAGCATTTGCATTTGGATACGCTGACTGTCACAGGCAAGACACTCGGAGAAAACATCAAAGGTGCAGCCGTCTACAACGATGATGTGATTCGCCCCGTTGACAATCCTATCTACGCCGAAGGTGCCCTGGCCGTGCTCAAGGGTAACCTCGCCCCCGACGGCTGCGTGATCAAACCGAGCGCGTGTCCACAGCATTTACATGTTCACACCGGTCCTGCACTCGTGTTTGATGACTATCCTTCCATGAAGGCCGTGATTGACAATGATGACCTCGACGTCACGGCGGATCATGTGTTGATTTTGCGCAATGCAGGTCCGTTGGGCGGTCCTGGTATGCCGGAATGGGGTATGTTGCCCATGCCTAAAAAGCTTCTCAAGCAAGGCGTCCGTGACATGTTGCGCCTGTCCGATTCGCGCATGAGTGGCACGAGCTATGGCGCCTGTGTCTTGCATATTTCTCCCGAGTCGTTTGTCGGTGGTCCTTTGGCCTTGGTCAAAACAGGCGATATGATTTCTGTGAACGTACCAACACGCAGCATCAGCCTCGATATCTCCGAAGAAGAATTTGCACGTCGCAAAGCGGCCTGGAAGGCCCCTGAGCCCAAGTATGAGCGCGGCTATGGATGGATGTTCTCCAAACACATCCAACAAGCCAACGAAGGCTGCGACTTTGACTTTTTGCGCACGGATTTCGGTAAAGCTGTTCCCGAACCAGATATCTACTAAAAGACAAAAAAGAGACTGATTGATGAGTAAACTGTCTGCTTCAACACGTGAAAAACTCATGGCGGTGAGTACCGCTACGTTAGCGACTTGCCTCTATAAACGAGGCTTGCGTTCGCAATTTATCCAAAATGTGCAAAAACTTTCGCTGGCTAAACAAAATATGGTGGGCGAGGCTTATACGCTGCGCTACATTCCGGCGCGCGAAGATTTAAATGGCATAGAGGTGTTCAAAGACCGTACGCATCCTCAGCGAAAAGCCGTAGATGAATGTCCTGCGGGCGCGGTCATGGTGATCGACAGTCGCAAAGACGCACGAGCGGCCTCGGCCGGTGGCATCCTAGTCGGACGGCTCATGGCCAGGGGTGCGGCCGGGGTGGTGACAGATGGCGGTTTTCGCGACTCCGCGGAGATCGCCGAGCTTGGGATTGCTGCCTATCATCAGCGCCCGTCTGCCCCGACTAATTTGACCCATCATCAGGCGATCGATATCAATGTGCCGATTGCCTGCGGCGATGCGCCCGTTTTTCCTGGTGATGTCATCGTGGGCGATGCGGACGGTGTGTTGGTATTGCCCGCGCATTTGGCGGACGAGTTAGCCACTGAGGCAACTGAAATGACTGTTTTTGAAGATTTTGTGACCGAGGTGGTCAAGACAGGGCGTTCGATTTTGGGTTTGTATCCGAATACTGATCCACAAACGACCATTGATTTTAAGGCTTGGCGTGAAAAAGTCGGCAGGTAAAACCGCTGAAATATAAGTGGGGTGAACGACGGGGCTCGAACCCGCGACAACCAGAATCACAATCTGGGACTCTACCAACTGAGCTACGTCCACCACTGAAGCAAAATTCTATCATGTTTGAGCATCTGTCGTGATTTGTAAGCACTATGACCTTTTACCGCTAGGTAGCATCAAATGGCTCGGCTCCACGAAATTTTGATTGAATATTGGCCCCATCTCTTGTTGGTGATTTCGATCGCCGCAAGTGCGATCGCCTCTGTGCATGCTGCGATGACAAAACGAGATGTGCGTGCGGCCATCGCCTGGGTGGGGGTGATTATCTTTTCCCCTATTTTTGGCGCCTTGTTGTATTTGGTGGCGGGTATCAACCGGATTCGCAAAGAACGCGTTTCTGCTCGGCGAGCACACACCCTATACAACCAGGCCGAAATCGACAAAGTGATGGTGCATGATGTCGTGGCAGTCTCTGGACCACAGTTTGCCTCGCTCAAGATTCTTGGGGATCACATCAGCGACTTTAAGGTACTCGGCGGAAACCAGATCAAGATGTTAAATGGCGGGGATGAGACCTACCCCGCTATGCTTGTGGGGATTCGTCAAGCGCAACGTTCTATCGTGCTGCAGAGCTATATTTTTGATCATGACACGGTCGGCCAAGAGCTGGCACAAGCGTTGATTGAGGCCTATAAACGCGGTGTACAGGTTAGGGTGTTAATTGATGCAATCGGATCCAAATATTCACACCCTCCGATTACTGCGCTGCTCAGGAATGCAGGCGTTCCGACAGCCTTGTTCATGCAGCCTGTCATTGGTCTGCGTCTTGTTTACACTAATTTGCGTAGTCACCGAAAGCTGCTTGTGATCGACGGTCTGCACGGCTTTACAGGTGGCATGAATATCCGCCAGGGCTTTGTCACGGCGATCGCAAAAGAGGCCGTCACCCATGACACACATTTTCAGGTGAGTGGTCCGATTGTCTTCCAGCTCATGACAAATTTTGCGCACGATTGGCAATTTACGACCAATGAAAAACTGTCAGACGAGGAGTGGTATGCACCCTCAACGACTGAATTTAGTGATACTGGTGTGGCCTTGCGTTGCGTACCCTCGGGGCCGGATGCGACGCTTGCCAGTACGCACAGCATGTTGCTTGGCGCCTTAGCTGTGGCGCAAAAGCATGTGCGGATTCAGTCACCTTATTTATTGCCTGACATGGCCTTGATTGCCGCGCTTGCAACGACAGCACGCAGAGGTGTCATCGTAGATGTGGTGGTACCAGGTGCCAACAATCTCAAACTTGTCAACGCTGCGATGATGGCGCAGATTGATCAACTCATCATGACAGGCTGCAGAGTCTGGCGAGCCTCAGGCACCTTTGATCACTCTAAACTCTTTACGGTTGATGGAGGCTGGTCTTATATCGGGTCTTCCAATATCGACCCGCGTAGCTTGCGTCTCAATTTTGAACTCGACCTCGAGGTCTACGATCGCGGGATCGCCCAAGAGATTGAAGCCAAGGTGGATGCCATCATCGCGCAGGCTGATCGCATCACGCTGGAAAGTGTGAATCAGGCTCCGTTCTGGGTCCGGCTGCGCAATAAAACTGTTTGGTTGGCCTCGCCTTATCTGTAAAGGCTATGCATTACAAATGATCAAGCGGGTCTTGGTTTGGGTCTGCGGGGTGACCGACGCCAGCGCCTTGGATGCCATGGCGGGCCATCGAAGCTTGGATCATGCCAGAGGCTTTCATTTCCTCGACAAAAGTGCGTAAAAAAGTCGCTGCTGCCGCACCTTTTGTTTTAGGAACACCCATTGCCTGGTTAATCACCATAAACCGCTCGCCAAGAATGCGCACGCCTGACATCCCTTCGGTATCGGCTTCCAGCTGCTGCTTGACGCCTGCCGCGACTTCGAGGTGCTGCGCCAAAAAGTCCTGCACAACAGTTTGCGAGGACGAAGCCCGCACGATCGGCGATTGTTTGAGGTGTCTGGTCAGAAACAAGTCGTAAGCGCTGCCTTTACCCACCACGACACGGTTACCGGATGCATCCACCTGTGCATTATGCGTAATCGGCGAGTCTGTCCGTACAAGGTAATAGCCTTCAATCAAGACATAGGCCGCCGTAAAGGCAATGTCTTTGCCGCGCTCTGGATCCACAGCAAAAAAACCAACATCGGCACGACCAGATTCCACCGTTACAACAGATTTACCCGCTGTTTCGTTGACGATCAGCTCAACAGACACCCCTAATTTCTGACCAAGCGCCTGAGCCAGATCAATTGAAATCCCGAAGGGTTTGCCGTGGGCGTCTAGGTTGGCCAGAACAGGGTTGCCAATATTGAGCGAGGCGCGCAGCACGCCTGTGGGGGCAAAAGCCTGAATGATGTCGGAAGGAATGGCATGCATGGGTGTTGCTCCTGAGATTGGGCGACTGTGCGCCGCTATTTTCCGCCAACATAACAGAATCAGAAGCAATTGACAGGCCCAAGTGCGTTGCCACCACTCTGCGCCTATAATGTGTGCTCAAGTTTCTAAACCTTTTTTAGCTTAAGAATATGGTACCGACAATGAATGTTTCTATGCTTAAGTTCAGTGCTATGAGTGCAGTCTGTTCAGTTTTACTCCTGACCACAGGTTTGAGTTTGGCTCAACCTAAACCCGCGGCAACGATCGCACCCACCGGGGTTTTGGCGACAGTCAACGGTGTGCAGATTCCTTCGAGCTTGTTAGAGCAAAACGTCAATGCAAATGTGGCCCAAGGTCAACGTGACACACCAGAGTTGCGCCAGCTACTCAAAGAAGAGCTGATCAATCGAGAAATCCTGGCTCAAGAATCCGCCAAACTCGGGCTCGATAAAACGGCTGAGGCCAAAACACAATTGGCACAGATGCGTCAGACGCTCATGGTCGAACTGTTGCTCAATGATCTCATCAAAAAGAATCCTGTCACAGACGTCCAAATCAAAGCCGAATACGATCAACGTGTACAAGCACTTAGAAATGAACAAGAGTACAAAGTCGCGCTGATCGTGACGTCAACTGAGGACGAAGCCAAGGCACTGATTGTGCAAATCAACAAAGGCGAGTCGTTTGAAAAAATCGCGGCGGAAAAGTCCATTGACCCGAGTAAGGCAAATGGTGGTCAGGTGGGCTGGGTGTTGCCCGCCCAGATTTTGCCCTCCATTTCTAATGTCATGGTCAACCTCAACAAAGGCGCCTTGGCGGTTTCGCCTATTCGCACACAGGCTGGCTGGAACATTATCAAGCTTGAGGACAAGCGCGATTATCAGGCACCTGGCCTGAACGAAGCTAAAAACGACATACGTCAGGCGTTACAGCAGCAACAGCGGGCTGAGCTGGTGAAGCGTTTGCGAGATGGGGCAAAAATACAGTAAATGGTGGTGCCGCCTACTGGAGTCGAACCAGTGACCCACGCCTTAGAAGGGCGTTGCTCTATCCAGCTGAGCTAAGGCGACAGCGCGGTGTTATTTTAACCCCTTCTATTACGGTCTGTGTTCTGATGTCACAACTCTTTGTCGTTCATCCCGAAAATCCCCAACCTCGACTACTCAAGCAGGCCGCCCAACTGTTGCAAAATGGTGGTTTAGTGGCCGTGCCGACAGATTCCAGTTATGCCGTGGTGGCGCGTCTGGATGATCGTGCGGCGGCGGATGCACTACGCAAGCTGCGCGGACTGGACGAACGCCATCACTTGACCGTCCTGTGTCGCGATATGACCGCGATTAGTCAGTTTGCACGGGTCGACAATGCGCAGTTCCGTTTGCTCAAACAAGCCACCCCCGGACCTTGGACTTTCATTTTGGAGGCCTCCCGCGAGGTACCCCGTCGTGTGTCACATCCTTCTCGAAAAACCATTGGGATTAGGGTTCCATCGCACCCTGTGACCCTGGCGTTTCTTGAGATGGTGGATGCACCACTCCTCTCGACGACCCTCATTCCTGAAGGTGAAGAGCTTCCTTTAAATGATCCAGAGGAAATCAGAGCCCGCTATCAGCACGCCTTGGTTGCGGTGATTGACGCAGGGGCGTGTCCGTTCGAGCCTACGACGGTGGTGGATCTGTCGGGCCCGACCCCCGAGTTGATTAGACGTGGCCGGGGCGATCCTTCACTGCTTGGGCTCGACTAGCCTGACATGCTCGATAAACCTCTACAATCCATCGCATGAACGAAATTATCCAAACCCTGACGCTTTATGCCTTGCCGGTGATCTTTGCTATCACGCTGCACGAGGCGTCACATGGCTATGTTGCGCGCTTGTTCGGAGATCCGACCGCCACGCAATTAGGGCGCGTCACCCTCAATCCGATCAAGCACATCGATCCGATTGGCACGATCGCAGTGCCCATCGGTATTTTATTGATGTCAAAACTGGTGGGTGGCCCATTTTTGCTTTTCGGCTGGGCCAAGCCTGTGCCGGTAGACTTTGGGCGGCTGCGCCGACCCAAGCGCGATATGCTTTGGGTCGCTTTGGCGGGTCCCGCCGCCAACTTGTTCATGGCGATTCTGTGGGCGATTTCGCTCAAAGTGCTATTCGAAACGGGTGATCGTGGCTCTTTCTGGTTTCAGATGGCCCAGATCGGGATTCAGATCAACCTTACGCTGATGGCCCTCAATCTTTTGCCAATATTGCCTTTAGATGGTGGACGTGTTCTTTTCAGCTTGCTGCCACATCAATTGGCGTGGCAATACAGCCGAGTTGAGCCTTTTGGTCTATTTATTGTGCTTGGCTTGCTTGCGACAGGCTTATTGGGCACCTTGATTGGGCCATTCATGTTCCTTGGGGAGTGGATCGTTCGACTGGTGCTCTGAAAGGCTCACTATTCCGGTACACTTTTGACTTAATTTATTCACGGCGCGAACGCGCCTCGCTCAGCCCTCTGGATCCTATTTATGGCCACTCATTCTTCCACTCACGGACCCTTGTTTCAAGGCAGCATGCCAGCATTGGTGACACCGATGCATCCGGACGGCAGCATCGATTACAAAAGCTTTAAAGCGCTGATCGATTGGCATGTTCAAGAGGGAACGGATGGTTTAGTGATTGTCGGAACTTCCGGTGAGTCTCCGACGGTCACCGTTGACGAACATGCTGAGCTGATCCGCGTCGCGGTCGAACACTCCGCTGGACGTTTGCCAGTCATTGCTGGGGTTGGCGCCAACTCTACGCGCGAAGCCATTCACCTGGCCGAACATGCACTAAAGGTGGGTGCTCAAGCAGGTCTCTCGGTAGTGCCCTATTACAATAAGCCCTCCCAAGAAGGTATGTACCAGCACTTCAAAGCCGTTCAAGAAGCCGTTGATCTTCCGACAGTCCTCTACAACGTACCCGGCCGCACCGTGGCGGATATGTCCCATGAGACTGTGCTGCGACTGGCACAAGTTCCAGGCATTATTGGCCTAAAAGATGCGACGGGCGATATTGGCCGCGGTGCGCTTTTGATTCGTGATGTACCCGCTCATTTTCAAATAATGAGTGGCGATGATGCAACGGCTGCTGCGCTGATTCTGCTGGGGGGGCGCGCAAACATTTCCGTGACGGCCAATATCGCACCTCGCCAAATGAGTGCCCTTTGTAAGGCCGCACTTGCCGGGGATGTACAAAAGGTTAGGCAGTTTAATAATTTGCTGGGGCCTCTGAACAAACTCTTGTTTGTCGAAGGTAACCCGATTCCAGTGAAGTGGGCGTTGGCACAGATGGGACGTATTCCCTCTGGTTTGCGCTTGCCTCTCGTGGAGTTGAGTACTCAGTTTCACGCTCCTTTGCGAGCTGCAATGGTTCAGGCGGAGTTGCTCTGAAATGAAAAGTTTGATGAGTCAAAAGAAAGTCCTCATGGTGTCGGCGCTCACCGCTGTTTTGGTCCTGAGCGGTTGTGCCTCTGTGCGCAACTTGCTGAGCGGTGACGACTCGGTTGATTACAAAAGCGTCGTCAGCACAGATCCGCTGAGCATTCCTCCCGATATGACGCAGGCCGCAAGCGACCCGCGTTTCCGCACGCCGGACTCAGGCACCACAACATTCAATCAGTACCAAAAAGCGGGTCAAGCCAGTCCTGCCGCTCAGGCATCGACGGCAAGGTCAGCCGTGTTGCCGACGCGAAGTGATATGCGTGTGATGCGCGATGGCGACTTACGTTGGTTATCTGTAGATCTGCCAGCAGATCGGGTGTTTTCGACTGCAGCCGACTTCTGGACTGAGACCGGCTTTACGCTGGATGTCACGGATCCCAAGGCGGGCTTGCTCGTCACCAATTGGGCTGAGAACCGTGCCAACATTCCAGATAGCTGGATTCGTCAGATCATTGGTAAAGCCATTCCTGGTGCATGGGATAGCGGCACGCGTGACAAATTCCGCACGCGTATCGAACGCAACGGAAATCGGACTGAAATTTATGTCACGCACCAACATATGGTCGAAGAAGCGCTTGGCAAGGGTGCTGGCGGTGCTTCAACGGATATCCGCTGGACAATTGGCAAAGAAGATCCAGGTCTCAATGCTGCGATGTTAGCGCGCATGATGGTTTTCTTTGGCGAAGACGTTGATGGTGCGCGCAAGAAAATGGCCCAAGCCAAGGCCGATCCCCAGGCGCCTCAGGTCGAGGCACCTGATGGTGACAAAACAAGACTGATGGTCGGTGAAACGTTTGACCGCGCTTGGCGTCGCGTTGGCGTGGCCCTCGACTCTGGTGGCTTTGCGGTGGATGATCGCGATCGCTCAACGGGTGAATACTACGTGCGTTATGTCGATACTGATACGGGCATGAAACGCGATGAGCCGCACTTCTTTGCTCGCTTGTTTGGAGCCAAGGACGCGCCCAAAGCGCCAACATACCGCATCCGCTTGACTGCGGTGGGTACGCAGACCGAGGTCACGGTATTGGATGCCAATGGCGCGCGTGACACGAGCCCAACTGCTCAACGATTATTGAGTGTTTTAGCCGATAAGATCTAAACGACCGACACTCGGTGACAGGCCCCCTGGTTCGCTAGCGGGGCCTGTTTTTTTGGGCGCTCGGTTTTGGGGCGCATCTTTTCTCAGGCACCAAAAAGGTGCTTGATTTGCACTCATTTAGGGCTAGGGGCGCTGATCCTGAAAGGGTTTTTCCAAAGTCGTCTAAATGCTGCGCGATACCGCTTTAGGCATCAAAATTGCTAGTATGTATGAATGAACTGTCTTGAATCTGTTTCTGCGTCAAGTTGGCTCGCCCGACTAGAGCTTGATTTCTACCTTGCCTCTGCGCAAGGCGACGGCTCGCCTGCGAGCGAAGTATTACGTACCATCTTAGGACATCAACACGTGGGGCCGCTGCGTATACAAAAGGCGCTTTATCCGGAGGGACCCGGACTGTGTCACGCCATCATTGTGCATCCACCCGGCGGTATTGCAGGGGGGGATCGACTTGAAGTCAAACTACAAAGTCAGGCGCGAACCCAAGCTCTAGTGACAACGCCTTCTGCGGCGAAGTGGTACGGAACAGATTTACCCGTGCCTGCCACACAAAAGATTGAGATAGATTTAAGAGGACAGTTGGAGTGGTTACCGCAAGAAACGATTGTTTTTGATCGCGCAAGGGTGACTTCAGAACTCTCAATTCATGTTGCTGAAACCGGTGCGATGCTGGGGTGGGATCATCTGATTTTTGGTCGTCGGGCCTCTGGAGAGACGTTCTCGACGGGGTGCTTTACGCAGTCTCTCAGGGTTAAGCTCTCGGAACAACTGGTGTGGCATGATCGTTTAGCACTCAAGGGGAATGACCCCTTGTTTAGTTCTCCGATTGGTCTGAGGGGGCATTATGCGTTTGCCACTGTTTGGGCGATTTTGGCCGAACCTCAGACTTGGACAGAGACATTGCTTGAGACTGTTCGTACGCAAAGCCCGCAGGTCGCCTGGTCAGTGTTACACCCTAGGCTCCTGGTGGGGCGTTTGCTCGTGGAGCCCTTGCAATTAAAGGGCTTGCTAGCGCAGGCTTGGGGTGTTTTACGCCCCATTGTTTTAAATCGCTCAGCCCTAGCACCTCGGCTCTGGGCAACATAAATTTAGGAGTTTGCATGGATCTCACCCCTCGCGAAAAAGATAAGTTGTTGATCTTTACCGCAGCCTTACTTGCAGAAAGACGCTTGGCAAGAGGTCTCAAGCTGAACGTGCCCGAAGCGATTGCCTTGATTACAGCGGCGATCATGGAGGGGGCGCGTGACGGCAAAACCGTGGCGACCTTAATGGCAGAGGGACGCAAGGTGTTAACACGCGCAGACGTCATGGAGGGTATTCCGGAGATGATCCCGGATATTCAGGTAGAAGCAACGTTTCCCGACGGTACCAAACTTGTCACGGTGCATCAACCTATTCAGTAAGGAGCAGACATGCAAATAACGCCGATGATTCCGGGACACATGTTGGTCCAAGACGGTGAAGACATTGAAATCAATGTGGGTCGAACCCTGCTGAGCCTCACCGTTGCTAATACCGGTGACCGGCCTGTGCAGATCGGCTCTCACTTTCATTTTGCCGAGACCAATGCAGCGTTGCATTTTGATCGTGCTGGTGCGCGAGGCTTTCGCTTGAATATTCCTGCTGGTACGGCGATTCGTTTTGAGCCAGGACAAGAGCGAGTTGTCGAGCTTGTCGCCCTGAGCGGTGATCGGATTGTGTATGGGTTTTCTGGCGCAGTCATGGGGAGCCTGGATCAATGAAAATTTCTAGACAAGCGTATGCTGAGATGTTTGGTCCGACGACAGGCGATCGCATTCGCCTGGCCGACACCGCACTTTTTGCTCGTGTAGAAAAGGACTTTACGATCTACGGTGAGGAGGTCAAGTTTGGCGGTGGCAAAGTGATCCGTGACGGTATGGGTCAGTCGCAGCGGATGAGTGCGGATTGTGTCGACACCGTGCTGACCAATGCCTTGATCATCGATTATTGCGGCATCGTCAAAGCCGATATCGGGATTAAAAATGGTCGCATCTCGGGGATCGGGAAGGCCGGTAATCCGGATATTCAACCCGGTGTGACAATTGTGATTGGACCCGCCACCGAGGTCATCGCAGCCGAGGGTATGATCGTGACGGCCGGTGGGGTGGACAGTCATATTCACTTTATCTGTCCGCAACAAATCGAAGAGGCCTTGTGCTCCGGCGTGACCACTATGATTGGCGGTGGTACGGGCCCTGCAACCGGTACCTTTGCCACAACGGTGACTCCTGGTCCGTGGCATTTGGCGCGCATGTTGCAGTCGCTCGAGTCCTATCCGATCAACATCGGTTTGCTGGGCAAGGGCAACGTTTCTCTGCCTGGTCCACTGCATGAGCAAATCGAAGCGGGGGCAGTAGGTTTAAAACTTCACGAAGATTGGGGCAGTACACCTGCAGCGATCGATAACTGTCTGACTGTTGCCGATCAGACCGATACGCAAGTGGCGATTCATACTGACACACTCAATGAGTCAGGCTTTGTCGAGACGACTCTAAAAGCCATTGGTGGCCGAGTGATTCACACTTACCACACTGAGGGGGCGGGAGGCGGTCATGCGCCGGATATTATTCGTGTGTGTGGTGAGCAAAATGTCCTGCCTTCCTCGACCAATCCAACGCGGCCCTACACCATCAATACCTTGGATGAGCATCTGGATATGTTGATGGTGTGTCACCACCTGGATGCCTCGATTGCCGAGGATATCGCCTTTGCAGAAAGCCGGATCCGTCGTGAAACGATTGCGGCCGAGGACATTTTGCATGACATCGGCGCCTTTTCGATGATCTCTTCAGATAGTCAGGCGATGGGCCGCGTCGGTGAGGTCATCATGCGGACCTGGCAGACTGCGCACAAAATGAGGGAGCAGCGAGGATCTTTGAGCGAGGCAGGATTTTCTGATCCCTCGACCAGCGACAATGCGCGCATCAAACGCTACATCGCCAAATACACGATTAATCCCGCGCTGACGCACGGAATGGCCCACGAGATTGGTTCGATCGAGGTGGGTAAATGGGCTGATCTGGTGTTGTGGCGTCCTGCATTTTTTGGTGTGAAGCCCTCTACTGTCATCAAGGGTGGCCAGATCGCCATGGCGGCTATGGGAGATCCTAATGCGTCGATCCCGACGCCACAGCCCGTTCATTTCCGACCACAGTTTGGCGCGTCTGCGCGCGGGATCGAGAATAGTTGTATCACTTTTATGTCTGGCATTTCTGTCCAGCGCGGCTTGCATCAAGAGCTTGGTTTACGGCGACAGATTGCGACCGTGCAGGGCACGCGCACGGTCACCAAGGCGGATATGAAACTCAATAGCGCCACACCGCACATCACCGTCAGTCCGGAAAACTATAAGGTCTATGCAGATGGCGTCTTACTTGACTGTCCGCCAGCGCAGGTGTTGCCGATGGCGCAGCGTTACTTTTTATTTTAGGAACAATGATGGCGATAATGTTGACGACGCGGATTCCCGCGCAAGCGCAGGCCTACGTAGACGTAGAGCAGTTGCCAGTGCTTGAGTTGACCCTCGAAGATCGGCAGCGTTCGCGTTTGGCCGCGATGCTTCCTACCGGGCGTGCCGTGGCAGTGATTCTGCCGCGCGGCGAATACATGCAGCACGGCGATATGCTCACGGGAGAAACAGGTGAGCGTGTCTTGGTTCAGGCGGCCGCCGAAGCGCTGATGATGATTCGCGCCAATAATCCTTTTGAATTGATGCGTATCGTCTACCACTTGGCTAACCGTCATGTGCGGGCGATGTTACTGCCCGACGCAGTACTGATCGAGCCAGATCAAGTGCTTGCGGACCTCGTCAGACGTTTGGGTGGAACAGTAGAAAATACGCGTCAGCCATTCCTTCCTGAAGGGGGCGCATATTCTGGTGATGCTGGTGTCCATACCCATCACCATCACCAACATCCAAGCGAGTGCGGTGTCGAGTTGCAGGATGAGGCGATGGGTCAGATCGGTGAACAACTTTCTATTGCAGCCCATGCACGATCCAAAACTTAATTCTCTGTTATCGGCCTTGCACTTGGCGAGCCCGGCTTTGCCGGTAGGAGGTTTTGCGTACTCGCAGGGTCTGGAACAAGCGATCGAGGACCGTTGGGTCATCGATATGGAGCAAGTCTATGTTTGGATACGGGATGGTCTGTTACTCAATCTAGCCCGCCAGGAGGTGCCGTGGTGGCTGCATTGTTATGAAGCGGCTTCACAACACCGATGGGACGTGTTGCTCGAGGGGAATCTACAACTGAGCGCAATGCGTGAAACCGCAGAGTTGCGACTAGAGTCCCTGCAGATGGGGTATTCGATGGCCAAGTTGTTTGCACAATGGCCAGCAGCTGAGCGACTGACCGAACTCAAGGATACCGTGTGGTCTTATCCGGCAGCCTATGCAGCGTTGGCGGCTTGCACAGGCATTGAAAAAAACACCGCGCTTGTAGCGTACCTTTGGAGTTGGGTCGAAAATCAAGTGTTGGCCGCGATTAAAACTGTTCCCTTGGGTCAGGTAGAGGGGCAACAACTCCTGCACCGTCTTAAGGAAGATATTGCGGCCGCTTGCATCATCGCACAGTCAATTAGCACCGTTGAGGCGGGCTCAGCCGCATTTGGCCTTGCGCTCGCGAGCGCTAGACACGAGACTCAGTACAGCCGCTTGTTTAGAAGCTAAACATCCAGATCAAACAAGAAACAAAGGGAATACAACCATGACACAACAATCTAATCCTTTGCGAGTCGGTATCGGCGGACCCGTAGGGTCGGGCAAGACCACCTTAGTCGAAGTCCTCTGCAAAAGAATGCGCGATCAGTACAAACTCGCAGTTGTGACCAACGACATTTATACTAAAGAGGATGAACGGCTATTGGTTGCAGCCGAGGCGCTTTCAGCAGATCGGATCATGGGTGTTGAGACCGGTGGCTGTCCGCACACAGCAATCCGTGAAGACGCCTCCATCAATCTCGAAGCGATCGATCGCATGCAAAAAAGGTTTCCCGATCTCGAGTTGATCTTTATCGAGTCCGGTGGCGATAACTTAGCGGCTACCTTTAGTCCTGATTTATCGGACCTCACAATCTATGTGATCGATGTGGCGGGTGGAGAAAAAATTCCACGTAAAGGCGGACCAGGAATTACGCGCAGTGACTTGTTAGTGATTAATAAAACAGATCTTGCACCCTATGTCGGCGCGAATCTTGACGTGATGCGCCATGATACTGCGCGTATGCGTGTGGACCGTCCCTGGGTTATGACCAATTTAAAAACCGGCGAGGGACTGGACGAAATCATTCGCTTCATTGAGAAAGCGGGATGTCTAAAGCAGTCTTGAAACCCTGAACCGGCCTGGTGAAGTCTGATCTAGCGCGTGCTCTCTTGGCTGCTCACGCATGTTAGGTGTCGCGCACTGACTTGCGAATGAGTTTGACCCAGCCATCGTCAATCCAGTCTGCAAGCGCGTCGAGTGCTTCTTCGGAGAGACGCTTGGCGGTAGGATCGGTACCCGCGAGCTCACGTTCATCAGCCAAGCGCTTTAAACCCGCTTCGGCTTTAACTGTCGCGGGCTCGCCATTAATAAAAAGTTGCTGGTCGCGATAGAGCATGCGCGTGCGTCGATCTAGCGCCCAGTGTGTATAGGCAAGGGTTTCCTGGGTGGACGCTTCATCCTCGTCCATTTCAGTTGTTAGCGGGCTGTCAAATACAGCCGCTTGATTCGGTTCGGTGAGCCAACAGCCAAGAAAACGAGTGGCCAGTGAGCGATCAAAGCGAATTTTATTCGCCGCAGCCATCGCGGCTTCAGTCAGACGGTCGGGAAGCTCGGCGGGGTGTGCGACAGCAGGCTGTCCCGGATCACGGTAAAACTTATTGAGCGCAGGGCCAGGCAGGGGAGGGTCTCCGTAGGGGCCGCTGGCCACCCCCGCGCGTGACAAGATTTGGTCGGCGGCTGCTTCGAGCATACCGCGCGCCAGCGCCGCCTCATCGGGAGCGCGAAAGCCAATTGAGATGGTCATACAATCATCAAGCGCGATGCCATCGTGGGCAGCTTGTGGGGGTAGATACAGCATATCGCCTGGCTCCAGCACAAACTCTTGCTCAGGTTCAAAGTTTTGCAAAATCTTGAGTGGTAAACCTGACACTAGAGATAAATCTTTTTGCTGCCCAAACTTCCAGTGGCGACGACCCTCAGCTTGCAAAAGAAACACGTCGTAGCTGTCGTAATGCGGTCCCACTCCGCCACCTGTTGTTGCCATACTGATCATTAGATCATCAAGACGCGCGTCTGGCACAAAGCGAAACTGATTCATCAGCGCACAGGCCGCATCATCATGGATATCCACGCTTTGAACGAGCAAAGTCCAATGTGTCTCTGACATTTTAGGAAGACGACTAAACGGTCCGACTTCCATATTCCACTCATCCTGGTCACGCCAGATCAGTTTGGACTCGACCTCATCGCGCTTGCTCAATTTTTTAAGTGTCGCTATTGAGACAGGTGGCTTAAAGTTTTTGAAAGCCTGACGTACAAGCAGGGGCTTGCGTTGCCAGTAGGTCTTCATGAATTGTGAAGGGGTGAGTCCACCCAAGAGGGCGAGAGGTTGATCCGTGCGCATAAAAAGACCTAAGGCAATAAATTTTTAAGTTGATAAAGCGCTTCTAGCGCTTCACGTGGACTGAGTGTGTCAGGATCGAGTTCGTTGACGGCTTGCTGGAGGGCCGCTTGCGCATCCGCGAGCTCCGTGGTGATTTGCGTCATACTTTCTGCGGCGATGACTTCACCAAACAAGCCAAGTTGAGGGGTGGGTGCGCCCTGTGACTCCAGTCGTTCAAGTTCGCGCGCAGCATGTCGGATCACGGCAGCCGGCACGCCGGCGCGCTGCGCGACCTGAATACCGTAGCTGCGACTGGCGGGTCCGTCTTTGACCTCATGTAGAAACACGATGCCGGAGGGGGATTCAGCGGCAGCCAGGTGAACGTTGGCCGTGTTGGACTGCTCGTTGGGCAGACGTGTGATTTCAAAATAGTGTGTCGCAAACAGCGTGAGAGCGCGATTGTGTGTGACGAGGCGCTGTGCGATTGACCACGCAAGCGCCAGGCCATCGTAGGTCGAGGTGCCACGACCGATTTCGTCCATCAGCACCAAACTGTTGGCCGAGCTCGAGGCCAAGATCGCGGCCGCCTCGGTCATTTCCATCATAAAGGTCGAGCGTCCACCCGCAAGATCATCGGCTGCCCCGATCCGAGTAAATATCCGATCCAGAGGGCCGATCGATGCCTCACGTGCCGGGACAAAACTGCCAATTCTGGCGAGTAGCGCAATCAAGGCGACTTGCCGCATATAGGTGGATTTACCACCCATGTTGGGACCTGTGATCACGAGCAAGGCGCGGTGTGGATTCAAGCTGCAACTATTGGGTGTAAAGCGTTCGATCGAGCGCTCCACAACAGGATGACGACCCGCCGTAATTTCAATTGACGTGTGATCGAGCAAGTTTGGTGCGACCCATTCGTGATGCTGTGCGTGATGTGCGAGCGCGACCAGCACATCAAGCTCCGCGCACACACTAGCGCAGTGAGACAAGGCCTGCGCCATCGGCATCAGTGCTTGCAACACTTGTTCATAGAGCCATTTTTCTCTTGCGAGCGAGCGGTCCTGGGCGGAGAGGACTTTGTCCTCCCACGATTTCAGCTCAGGCGTGATGTAGCGCTCGGCGTTCTTGAGCGTCTGTCGCCGGCGATAGTCCTCGGGTACCTTTTCTGACTGCGCGCGGCTGACTTCGATAAAAAAGCCATGTACACGGTTGAACTCGACACGTAAGGTCGAGATGCCTGTGCGTGTGCGCTCGCGCGCTTCTAACTCTAATAAGTAGGCGCCGTTATCGGTTGAAATCCCACGCAGTTCGTCGAGTTCAGCGTCATAGCCATTTGCAATCACACCACCATCTCGGACTTGTACGGCCGGCTCTGCATCGATGGCTGCACACAAAAAGCGCTCCATGTCAGGTGGTGGTAACAAGTGTTGAGCGATCTCTTGCAGACGCACACAATCACTTGCATCACCAGACTGCGCTGAGGCAATCAGAATTTGTAGCTGCGGTAGAGCACCCAAAGCATCACGCAAACTCGCGAGTTCGCGGGGCCTGACTGAGAGGAGCGCGATACGAGTGGCGATGCGTTCCAGATCTGGCAGGACATTCAATGCTGCACGTAGGGATTCTAAGACCGACGTTGCATGCAGCAATTCGTTGCGCGAATCGTTGGCTTGCATGAGCGCAGCAATCGCTTGTTGGCGAGCCAGCACGGGTCCATTGTCTCGCAAGGGGTGATGAAGCCAGCGCCTCAAGAGACGTGCACCCATCGGCGTGCGACAACTATCAAGAATCGAAAAAAGCGTGGGCGCTTCTTCGCCTGACAAGGTTCTCGTGAGTTCGAGATTGCGGCGCGTCGCTGGATCCATCAAGACGTATTGGCTGGCGCGATCTGCACGCAGAGATTGAATGTGAGCCAGTCCTTGCGCTTGTGTGCGACCCGCATAACGCAACAGCGCGCCAGCGGCGCAAATTGCAGTCGGGAGATCGTCCACATCAAAACCGGAGAGCGATTGTGTTTTGAAATGCGAAAGTAGCTGAGCCTGGGCTTGTTCTGCCTCAAAGTGCCAAGGAGGGACTCGGGTCGTGGCACAGCTTAGGCTGACGTCTAGTTCCACATCGTCTGCATAAATAATCTCAGCCGGCTCGATGCGATGAAGCTCAGAGTCCAGAGCTTCAGGTGCGCACTCTGTGACTTTAAACTCACCGCTGGCAAGGTTCAGCCAAGCCAATCCTGCGCGTGGCGTTTTGCCCTTGCGAGAGGTAAACACCGCCGCCACACAGCGGTCTGATTTGGCGGGTAAGAGGGCTTCGTCGGTGAGCGTACCCGGAGTGACAATGCGGACGATCTTTCGTTCGACGGGTCCCTTGCTTGTGGCGGGGTCGCCGATCTGTTCACAAATCGCGACCGAGACACCTGCAGCGACGAGTTTGGCCAGATATTGTTCGGCTGCATGGTAGGGCACACCTGCCATTGGGATCGGTGCACCGTTAGAGGTGCCTCGACGCGTCAGGGTCAGGTTGAGCAAGCGCGCACCGCGTTCCGCATCCTCGTAAAACATCTCATAAAAGTCGCCCATGCGGTAGAGCAGCAACAAAGGACCCGCCTCAGCCTTAAGACGCAGATATTGCTGCATCATGGGGGTGTGTTGCTCGGTTGGAGCGGGCGTCAGGGCATCGTCTTGCATAGGGTTTTTTATCGGGGGGTGCAGCGTATCTGGCGAAGCCTTTAGTGTAAGCCACGGAGATGGAAGACTTCTTTATAATGAGTCAAATAAATTTGACCGCTGACAAGGTAAAAAAATGATCTCTAAAATCGTGCCTGATTTGCAGGCAGCCATGGCAGGCATTCAGGATGGTTCGACCGTTCTGATTGGCGGCTTTGGCGGCGCAGGGCAGCCCCATGAACTGATCGATGGTTTGATCGAGCAGGGCGCCCGCGAGCTAACAATTGTCTGCAATAACGCAGGCTCGGGCGATACCGGGATCGCAGCCTTGTTGGCATCCGGTCAAGTACGCAAGATCATTTGTTCGTTCCCGCGCCAGGCGGATTCCCATGTGTTTGACGGTCTCTATCGCGCCGGCAAACTCGAGTTAGAACTTGTGCCACAAGGCACGCTCGCTGAGCGCATTCGTGCCGGCGGTGCCGGAATTGGCGGCTTCTTTACGCGTACCGCGGTGGGGACGCAACTGGCCGAGGGCAAAGAAGTTCGCCACATTGACGGCCAGGACTATATATTGGAAGGCCCGATCAAGGCCGATGTTGCAGTGATCCGCGCGCATCGCGCCGATCGTTGGGGCAACCTGGTCTATCGTAAAACGGCGCGCAACTTTTGTCCGGTGATGGCGACTGCTGCCAAACTGACCATTGCGCAGGTCAGTGAAATCGTTGAGCTTGGCGAGCTTGACCCCGAAGCAATCGTCACGCCCGGCGTTTATGTCAAACGCGTTGTGTGTATTCCAGCCAAAGCAGCCAAAGGTTAATGTATGAAACGTATCTCCAGAGATGAGATCGCCGCACGTGTGGCGCGCGATATCCCAGAAGGCGCAATCGTCAACCTTGGTATCGGCTTACCGACCAAGGTCGCCAACTATTTGCCCCAAGACAAAGACATTTTTCTGCAAAGTGAAAACGGTGTCTTGGGCATGGGTCCCGCTCCCGCCGCTGGCGAAGAAGACTGGGACTTGATCAATGCGGGCAAACAGCCTGTGACCTTGTTGGCGGGTGGGAGTTATTTTCATCATGCGGATTCATTTGCCATGATGCGTGGTGGCCATCTGGATATTTGCGTGCTGGGTGCGTTTCAGGTTGCGGTCAATGGCGATTTGGCCAACTGGTCCACGGGTGAGCCTGATGCGATTCCCGCAGTCGGCGGCGCCATGGATCTCGCTGCGGGCGCGAAAGACGTATTTGTCATGATGGAGTTGCTCACCAAAGAGGGCCAGAGCAAACTCGTCAAGCAATGCACCTACCCCTTGACTGGCTTGGGGTGCGTGTCACGCGTTTATACGGACGTCGCAGTCTTTCAGATCGAGCTTGGTGGAGTGGTGCGCGTAGTGGACGACGTTTCAGGCGCGGGTCAGGACGAACTGCGTCGCTTGACTGGACTGGATTTGGTTTTCTAAGTCTTGTGTTCAGAGATTGACCGAGTCAATTACTCATCCACAATCTTGGTGAGTTTTTGAGAGTCCAAGGGAGGTGAGGCATCCTGAGTGTTGGAGCCCATCGCCTCAAGCGACTGGCAGAGGCTCGAGATACGGGCATCTTGGCGCGCTACATGCGTGATGAGCGCGTTTAACACCTTGTTCAATGGGTCTGCCGCACTGGGATCGACTGCGTAGGCAGCATTCAACACTGCGGGAACTGAAGACTCTGCTTGATCCTCACTTTCTTTTTCTATGACACGCGCAGGATTGCCCACTGCAGTCGCATGAGCCGGGACGGGTTTGGTTACCACAGCGTTGGAACCAATGCGTGCACCATCACCCACTAAAAACCCACCTAGCACTTGGGCACCGGCACCCACGACGACGCCTTTGCCTAGCGTGGGGTGTCTCTTTGCGCCCTTATAGAGGCGCGTACCGCCTAATGTGACGCCCTGATAGATGGTGCAGTCATCCCCGATCTCTGCTGTCTCGCCGATCACGACACCAAAGCCGTGATCGATAAACACACGCCGACCGATTTTTGCGCCAGGATGGATTTCAATCCCCGTCAACATACGGCTCAGATGCGCGGTGAAGCGTCCCAGCCAATAAAAATGCGCAGTCCACAAGCGATGGGCCAGACGATGCACCATGATGGCGTGCAAACCTGGATAGCAGGTGAGCACCTCGAGCTTGCTGCGCGCAGCAGGGTCTCGCTCCAAAATACAGGCAACATCTTCGCGTAGATTTTTAAACATAATTGTGATGCTACCGCAGGGATGGATGGCCGCTCGTTAGTAACCAGATTAAGAAGATGGTTTGTTCAGTAGTGCTGTCGCGATCATCGCGGTACAAACGCCGCGCATCATGTCGACTTCATCTTTGCTTAAATCGGTGCGATTGAATAAGTGACGCATGCGGGGCATGAGTTTTTTGGGATGCTCAGGGTCTAAAAAGCCCACAGTTTCGAGTGCCTCCTGCCAATGCGCGAGCAGGGCTTGGACCGCTTCGCCGCTTGCGGGTTGATTGCCAGGGTGCTTGGAGGGCGGTTTTGGCACAATCAAGGAGGGTAATCGCAGTAACGCGGTGGCACCATCGTGGCTGTTCTGCTTGGATAAACCTTGCAGTAGGGCGTAGCGCAGCTCCCAGGCCCCCAATTGCATGGCTTGGGAGACATTAAGCGAACTATAGGCTGGATTGGCGGGAATGTGGCAGACGCGATGACAGAGTTCGATGTGCTCATTGGTCAGTCCAGAGCGCTCGGTACCCACTACGAGCGCGATGCGGCCCTCTGGGTGCTCGCTGAGATGTATCTGTGCCATCTGTGCGGCCTCGCGGATATCGCAAGCCGGCGGTCCGAGGTCGCGTTCTCTGGCGGTGAGGGCAAACGCTAGGGTTACCGGAGCCAAGGCATCTTTAAGATTTTCAAAAGTTTTGGCCTGTGCCAGCACGTCTCCCGCGCCGCTTGCCAAGGCGATCGCTTCGGGTTGAAGCGTGATTTCAGGGGTTTTTGGGGCGACGAGGACTAGGTCCGTAAAGCCCATTGTCTTGATGGCGCGAGCGGCCGAACCGACGTTTCCGGGGTGGCTGGGCTCGGTCATAATGAAGCGAACACGGGAAAAGTCGGAAGTCATTTAAAATTCTGCTTTGTTTAATAGAAAAAACTACGCTCATGCACCCGATGCTTAATACCGCCATTAAGGCGGCCCGGCGAGCCGGAACCATTATCAATCGTGCAAGTCTCGAACTTGATCGATTGCAAATCGCCCGTAAAGGTCCAAGAGATTATGTCACGGAAGTCGATCGTGGCGCCGAAGAGGCCATCATTGACGTGCTTCGCACGGCCTATCCTGATCACGCCTTTTTAGGCGAAGAGTCCGGTTATCAGCCTGGCGACACGCCCGAGGGTAAGTTACCCGCCAACGAATGGGTCATTGACCCGCTCGATGGCACGACCAACTTCATTCACGGTTTCCCGACCTACGCTGTTTCGATCGCGCTGCGTCAGTTCGGCCAGATTACCCAAGCCGTGATTTATGACCCGGCACGCAACGAGTTGTTTTCTGCTAGCCGAGGAGGTGGTGCTTTTTTAAATGATCGCCGGATGCGCGTGTCTTCGCAATTGAAATATCACGATGCTTTGCTGGGTGCGCGTTGGCCCGGTTCGATCGGACCCGATGAGGCGTCCCAGCCCCGTTTTATGGAAATGGCACGTGGTTGTGCAGGCGTGCGACGCACGGGCTCATCCGTGCTGGATCTTGCTTATGTCGCAGCGGGACGTTTAGATGGCTTTTGTGGTCTCGGCCTCAAGCAGTGGGATATGGCGGCAGCCAGTTTGATGGTGCTCGAGGCCGGTGGCTTGATCGGTGACCTAGAGGGCGAACAGACTTGGATGGACTCTGGAAATGTGATCGCCGCGAATCCAAAAATCTTTACCCAGATGCTGTCTCATTTACGTGGTTAAGTCTGAGCGCACGCTTTAAAAAGCAGATATTAAATAAGAAAAACTTAATTCGGGACTGGGCGAATCCAGAGTTGATCAGTTACTATGTCAGACTGATTAACTCTTGGAGCCCTCAATGGAGTGGCTGCTCGACCCAACGATATGGGTCGGACTTTTAACGCTCGTGGTGCTTGAGATCGTTCTCGGCATCGACAACCTGATTTTTATCGCCATCCTTGCGGACAAGCTGCCTCCAGCGGAGCGTGAGCGTGCCCGCGTGATCGGACTTTCCCTTGCGCTATTTATGCGACTCGGCCTGCTGGCCGGTATGTCATGGCTGGTCCAACTCACCGCTCCGTTGATTAGTTTTTGGGGCTTTCAGCTTTCTGGTCGCGATTTGATTCTGATTGTGGGTGGGTTTTTCTTACTGTTTAAAGGCACGCTTGAGTTACACGAGCGCCTCGAAGGCAAACGCGCTGAGGTCACCAATGCACGCGTTTATGCGAGTTTTTGGGTCATCGTGTTGCAGATCGTGGTGCTGGATGCTGTGTTCTCCATCGATGCAGTGATCACCGCGGTTGGTATGGTGGACGATTTGTCGGTCATGATGACGGCGGTCGTGATTGCGATGGTCATCATGCTGTTGGCATCTAAGCCCCTAACACGCTTTGTCAACGCTCACCCGACAGTCGTGGTGCTGTGTTTAGGCTTTTTGTTGATGATCGGCTTTTCGCTAGTGGGCGAGGGCTTTGGTTTCCAGATTCCCAAGGGATATCTTTACGCGGCGATCGGTTTTTCGGTGCTGATCGAAATGCTCAACCAGTTGGCACGTCACAAGGGCTTAAAGCTTGAGTCGAAACGACCTATGCGTGAACGGACTGCTGAAACCGTCTTGAGGATGCTGGGTAAGCGTCTGCCTGACGAGATCGTTGAGGATCTGCCGACCCCTCAGGGTCAGCCTGAGCGCAAAACCTTTGGTATCGAAGAGCGCAACATGGTGAGTGGCGTACTCACCTTGGCTGAACGCTCGATTCACTCAGTCATGACGCCACGTACAGAAATTTCCTGGATCAATCTGGATGATGATCCCCAGGAAATTCAAAAGCAGATTGCCGCGGTGCCCCACAGCTTTTTTCCAGTGTGCCGTGGCTCAGTGGATGATGTAGTCGGAATCGGGCGCGCTAAAGAAATGATTGCCGACTTGTTGACACATGGCAATATTCGACGCAACGGCCTGCGTGAGCCAATCATCGTGCATGACACCATCAGCATTATTAGCCTGATGGATACACTCAAACGTTCTCGCGGACAGTTGGTACTTGTGGCCGATGAGTTTGGTGTGATTCAGGGGCTCGTGACGCCGATTGATGTATTTGAAGCGATTGCCGGAGAGTTTCCAGACGAAGACGAAACACCGGACATCGTTGCCGATGGAGAAGGGCATTGGCTAGTGGATGGCGCAGCGGACCTTCATCATCTCGAGCAAGTGCTTGAGACGGAAGGTTTGGTCAACGAAGACCAAGAATACACCACGCTCGCAGGGTATTTGTTGGCGAGGTTTGGTCAGTTGCCTGTTCGTGGCGACCAATGCGTGTTCAAGGGACAGCATGCTAGCTACAAGTTTGAAGTGATGCAGATTGATGGACGCCGAATTGCTCAGGTCAAGGTGCAGCGCCTGGTCGAAGAGCCCGAGGACGCCACAGGGTAAAGCGGGCTAGTCGGCCTGCTCCAGATCGAAAAGTGCTGGACCGTCCTCATCAATCACCATCCAGCCGCCGCGCATCTTGCCCTCGGAAGCAGTGGGCTCGCAGTCCCAGTCAGGTAACACCCAACGCTCGCAGACTTTGCCATCCACGCTCAGGACCTGACGGCCTGGGCGATGGGTGTGGCCATGTACCACCAAAGATACGCCGGCGCTGCGAATCGCGGCTGCGACAGCGTCCGCATTGACGTCCATGATTTCCATCGACTTCGTCTGGTTGGCGACCATACTTTCGCCCCGCGCTTGTGCCGCAAGGCTCAGGCGCTCGGGAATGCTTTTTGATAAAAATCCAGATTGCCAGGCAGGGTTACGGACCATCGCTCTGAACTGCTGATAGGCCACATCATCGGTGCAGTATTCGTCACCATGGCTCAACAGCATTGTGTGCCCTGCGACAGTCACCAAAACCTGTTCGGGTAGCAATTGCGCACCGATACCTGCGGAAAGTGCGCCACCCATTAAAAAATCGCGGTTGCCACGTCCAAGCCAGACAGGAATTTGTGCAGCACAGGCTTTGAGCGCCATGAGGTCTTGCGCCAACCAGGGCGGGGCCACGACTGCGACATCGTCACCGATCCAGGCATCAAAAATATCGCCCGGCAACAGCAAGGCTGACGCCTCGCTGGCCGCGAGCTTGAGAAAGTCTCGGAAAGCTTCTGCAGTACCGGTGGTGTGCTGCCCGAGATGAATATCCGAGGCGAGCCATACCGGTCCGTCGAGTTCGATCTTATTCAAGGACAACTGCCTTTGTAATCACGACATCAGTCGTTGGGACGTTTTGATGAAAGCCGCTGTTAGCGGTGGGTACGCCTTTCATTTTGTCGATCACGTCTTGACCCTCAACGACCTCGCCAAATACGGCATAACCCCAACCCTGAGCCGTTGGCGCAGTGTGATTCAGGAAGTCGTTGTTGGCAACGTTGATAAAGAACTGTGCAGTGGCTGAGTGTGGGTCGCTGGTGCGCGCCATGGCAAGCGTGTACTTGTTGTTTTTCAAGCCATTGTTGGCTTCGTTTTCAACGGGAGCTTTGGTGGGCTTTTGCTTCAAACCTGGCTCGAAACCGCCGCCCTGAATCATGAAACCGTCAATCACGCGGTGGAAAATCGTACCGTCAAAAAAACCATCTTTAACGTACCCGAGAAAATTCGCAACGGTCTTAGGTGCTTTTTCAGCGTTGAGGGAAATGATGAAGTCGCCTTGGCTGGTGGACATTTTGACGCGTGGTGCTGTGCTCATAGAAGTAACGCCTTGTTTTTGAGTCGAGTTGGAAGGAGAGGCCGCTTGGGCCGATAAAGACACTAGCGGAATCATACCGACCAGTGCAAGGCAACGCACGAAACGCAGCCCATAAGTAGAAAATTTCATTTTGCAGAGCCCTCAAGTAGTTCTTTAACACGTTTAATTCTAGAATCCAGTCCGGGCACACCCGCCTGCGCAGCGTTTTGATACGCCCGCAGCGCGAGATTCATTTGTACATCACCCAGGTTGGCTTGTGCGATCGAATATTTTGGATTGATCATGATGGCCATTTCGAGCGCGCGTCTGGCCTGATCGAGCTCGTTACGTTTGACGTAAAGCGCTGCGAGGTTATTCCAAGGCTCTGGAAGCTCTGGAAAACGGGTAGTCATCTGGAGGTAGACCGCCTCGGCTTCGATAGGGCGATTCATCTCAGCCAAGATGCGGGCATGTAAAAACATCAGCTGTACGTCGGTCCCAGGGGTATGGCGCATGGCCTCAACTGCTTGACGCGCTTCGATGGTTTGAAGTGCTTCTTTGAAGCGTCCGGCACGAATCAAACCATCGATTCTGTTTGAGATTTCAGTGGGCGTTAGAGGAACACTGGTATCCACTGATGGGGCGAGTGCTTCGAGGAGCTTGGCCAAGCCATCCCAACCGCCGTCAGGGACTTTGTCCCCCAAAATCGTATTGGAGGCGTTTGGCATGGCTGATGGCAAGCTGTTGCGCAGTGTCTGGTTACCCGCCATATCCATCGGGTCACTGGAAAGAGGGTTGATGGAGTTGCCCATGCTGGCACCCGGCAGATTGAGTTGGGCGAGCGCAGACTGGTGCGCTGGCAACGACAGGCACAGGGTGGCGGCTAAGGCTATCCAGCCCGCATGGGTCGTGATCGAATACGTTTTTTTCGCCAGCTTCAAGTCGTAGAACCCTCAATTGCTATACTTGTCGATCTACATTTTAGCCCTGCTTTTGACTGACCACACGCATGCTACAGATCTACGACTCATTGTCACGCTCCAAACGTCCCTTTCGCCCGGTACAGCCAGGCCAAGTAGGGTTATATGTGTGTGGCATGACGGTATACGATTATTGCCATCTGGGACATGCCCGGATGCTGGTGAGCTTTGATGTGGTGCAACGCTGGCTGCGCGCCTCAGGCTACCAGGTGCAATACGTGCGCAACATCACCGATATTGATGACAAAATTATCCGCCGTGCTGTGGAAACCAATCGACGCTTGGGTGAGGTGACGTCTTATTACATAGACGCGATGCACGCTGACGAGCGTGCGTTATCCGTCCAATCGCCCGATCAGCAGCCCTGCGCGACTGAGTACGTGGGCGATATGCTGGACATTATTGGTAAGCTTGAGCAAAAAGGTTTGGCCTACCACGCCGTTGATGGTGACGTGAACTTTGCGGTGCGCGAGTTTCCTGACTACGGCAAGCTGTCGGGCAAGACCCTTGATGATTTACGTGCGGGGGAGCGCGTAGCCGTGGCCTCGTCTAAGCGCGATCCGCTTGATTTTGTCCTGTGGAAATCCGCCAAGGAACACGAACCTGCAGACACCCGCTGGGACTCTCCCTACGGATGGGGGCGACCTGGATGGCATATTGAGTGCTCTGCGATGAGCAAGGCCCTGCTGAGCTTGCCGTTGGATATCCACGGTGGCGGCCCAGATCTTAAGTTTCCACACCATGAAAACGAGATTGCCCAGACCGAAGGCGCTTTTGGTGGCACGCTAGCCAACAACTGGATGCATTGCGGTCCCCTGATGGTTGATGCAGAAAAAATGTCCAAGTCGTTGGGTAATTTTCGTACGATTCGTCAGACTATAGGAGTGTTCGCTGCTGCGTCCAAGGATGCGCAGCCTGCAGTAGGCGAGAGCGCCGACTACGAGGTCAACCCCCGCGAAGCCGAAATGTTGCGTTTCTTTATTGTGCGCAATCACTACCGCAGTGCTCAAAACTACGCCCCTGACAATCTGATCGATGCGCAGTTATCGCTTGATCGGCTGTATCAGACGCTTCAAAACTGCCCACCCCCTGCTGGCCCGTTCGAGATTGATTGGCAGGCGCCTCAGGCGATCGCCTTTCGCGAGGCGATGAACGATGACTTTAATAGCGCTGGCGCTGTTGCAGCCTTATTTGATCTTGCAAGTGAGGTCAATCGCAGCAAAGATACCGCCTTGGTCGCGCAACTCAAGGCACTGGCCGAGCTCCTGGGATTATTACAAAATGACCCTATAGCGTATTTTCAACGCCCCACACGCTACACCCGCCGTGCAATTGAGCAAGGCCCCGAAGGGTCGGCGCACTCACCTGCAGTCGTGCTTTCCGATGCTGAGATCGAGACCATGATTGCTGCACGTGCGACGGCCAAGGCTGCAAAAAACTTTGCTGAGTCGGATCAAATTCGTGCGACACTGAAAAGTGCAGGTGTTGAGCTCGATGACAAGCCAGGTGGCTTGACTCAATGGCGCCGCGCCTAAGGTTGAACTGATGCCTCGTACTGAACTTGCAATGAGTAAACCCGATTACTGGGATGCGGCGACCGCTCAATTGATGCGTCGTGACCGAATCATGAAAAAAATTATCCCCAAGTACTCGGATATTTTTCTCACCACACGTGGCAACCCTTTTGTGACGCTCGCTCGCTCGATCATCGGTCAGCAAATTTCGGTCAAAGCGGCCGAGTCGATTTGGCAAAAGTTTTTGCTCGAGTGTGGCAAGCGCCCCACGCCCGCGAGCGTTCAGGCAGCTGGGATGGATCGGCTCCGTTTAGCCGGTTTGTCCGCCCGCAAATCTGAATACGTCCTTGATCTTTCTACGCATTTTCTTGATAAGCTGGTACGCCCACAAAAGTGGGTCAGTATGGAAGACGAGGAAGTCATCACCGAATTGACTGGTATCCGCGGCATTGGCCGCTGGACGGCAGAGATGTTTTTGATTTTTAATCTACAGCGGCCTAATATTTTGCCGCTGGATGATGTCGGACTATTAAAGGCAATCTCGTTACACTATTTCAGCGGTGAGCCCGTTTCCCGCTTTGAAGCCCGAGAAGTGGCCCAAGGATGGCAGCCGTGGTGTACGGTCGCGACTTGGTATTTATGGCGCTGCTTAGATCCCACTCCAGTGGAATACTAAGCGCACCTCAGATTGAATGAGCACACACTGACATGCGCAATACTTTTCTCGAATTTGAACAACCCCTTGGCGAGCTCGAGGGCAAGATCGAACAACTGCGCTATGTGCAGGCGGATTCGGCCGTGGACATCTCGGATGAAATCAACAGGCTGCAACAGAAAAGTCAAAATCTCGCCAAAGATATTTATTCAAAGCTCACGCCTTGGCAGACCTCGATGGTCGCGCGTCACCCGCAGCGTCCTTATACGCTCGATTACGTTCGCGAAATCTTCACGGATTTCCATGAGCTGCACGGGGATCGTATGTTTGCCGACGATTTGTCGATCGTAGGCGGAATGGCGCGGTTTAATGGCACGCCTTGCATGGTGATCGGCCATCAAAAAGGTCGCGACACCAAAGAGCGTGCCGCGCGCAACTTTGGCATGCCTCGTCCCGAAGGCTATCGCAAAGCCATGCGTCTCATGCGCCTCGCAGAAAAATTCAACCTGCCTGTGTTTACTTTTGTCGATACTCCTGGTGCGTATCCAGGCGTGGGCGCAGAGGAGCGTGGTCAGTCTGAAGCCATTGGACACAACCTCTATGCGATGGCTGAGCTCAAGGTGCCGATTATCTCCACCATCATCGGTGAGGGTGGTTCGGGTGGTGCATTGGCGATCGCTGTGGGTAACGTCGTGATGATGCTGCAGTACTCGACCTACTCCGTGATTTCACCTGAGGGTTGCGCTTCGATTTTGTGGCGCAGCGCCGACAAGGCCTCAGAGGCTGCTGCAGCATTGGCGATCACTGCCGATCGCTTAAAAGATTTTGGGCTGATCGACAAGGTCATCAATGAGCCCGTTGGTGGTGCGCATCGCGATCCTCGCGTCATGGCGCGCTTGCTGCGTCGTTCGCTTGCGGATGCCTTGCGCTCCTTGTCCGGTATGACACCTCAGCAACTGATTGATCACAGACTTGAGCGTTTGTTGTCTTACGGCAGTTTCCAAGAGGTGCGCGCTTAAGGGCGGTGGCCCTTAGGTGCCCCCTTAACCGCTCCCTCACGCGCTTAGATGCATAGCGCCTGGCCCGAAGCCCCTGTGCGGGCACTCCGAGAGGCGCTGGTAAAGATCCCCTCTGAACAGGCTGTTGCCGTCGCACTCAGCGGTGGGACAGACTCAGTCGCGCTCGCCTTGGTCGCTGCGGAGATATGCGCGCAACGCACTCAAGCCCTTTACTTTTTCCATATTCACCACGGCTTGATGCCCGAGGCAGATGCCTGGGCTGAGCACCTGACTGAGCTGTCGCGTGCGCTCGCTGTGCCTTTGCTCGTGCGGCATGTTCACGTCGATCTCGGGCAGGGTTTGGGTACCGAAGCCTCCGCGCGCGAAGCACGTTATCAAGCGCTGGTTTCTCTCGCTGCTGAGCATCAAGTCGCCGCGATTTTACTGGCACACCATCAGCAAGATCAGGCCGAATCGGTGTTGTTGCGCTTGCTGCGTGGGGCAGGTGTGTTAGGACTGAGCGCCATGCAAGAGGACGTCGAGCGTCAAGGGTTGCGCTTGTTGCGTCCTTGGCTCGAGATTGAGCGCGCGGATCTGGTCGCGATCGCGCGTGAGTTCGCGAGCCGGACCGGTTGGCAAGCCGTCGAAGATCCCAGTAACGCAGATCCACAGTACAAACGTGGTGCGTTTAGAACCGAGCTTGTTCCCGTTTTAGAACAACACTGGCCCGCTTGGCGCCAGACACTGGTGCGCCATGCCAGACAAGCTACTGAAGTCACGGAGATTTTGGAGGAGGTCGCAGCCCTTGATTGGCAAACGCTTGAGCCCGATGAAGTGAAGCAGAGCTTTAGTCTCAAGGCTTGGCGCGAGCTGAGCCCGGCGCGACAGGCTCTGGTGCTGCGCTACTGGCTCGATCAGCAGCGTGTCGCGATGCCGGGCGAGCGCCGACTGGCTGATTTGATGCGTCAATTGAGGCAATTACATGCCCTTGGACACGATCGGGAGTTGTTGTGGCAACATGGATCCCATACTGTGCGCTGTCTGCGCGGGCGAGTGTCGCTGTCTTCGGGCTAAAATAGTGGACTTTGCATCTGCTTATTTGTTTCTTACCTTAAATTATGTCACTCATCGTTCATAAGTACGGCGGGACCTCAATGGGATCCGTCGAACGTATTAAAAACGTCGCACGCCGCGTCGCCAAATGGCATGCCGCGGGTCACCAGGTTGTGGTGGTCCCGTCCGCCATGTCGGGTGAAACCAATCGCTTGCTGGGCCTCGCCCGCGAGTTATCGGACTCAGCGGATGGTCGCGAGCTCGATATGATTGCTGCCACCGGCGAGCAAGCTTCGAGCGGCTTGTTGGCGATCGCGCTCCAAGCCGCAGGCCTGCAGGCCCGCAGCTATGCTGGTTGGCAAGTCCCGATTCGCACGGACTCCGCCTATACCAAGGCGCGTATCACCGGTATTGATGACAAGCGCATTCGTGCCGATCTCGATGCGGGTCGTGTCGTGGTGGTGACTGGCTTTCAGGGCGTCGATGATGCGGGCAATATCACCACGCTCGGTCGCGGTGGCTCAGACACCTCAGCGGTGGCAGTCGCTGCAGCACTCAAAGCAGACGAGTGTTTGATTTATACCGACGTGGATGGTGTTTACACCACCGACCCACGCGTTGAGCCCGATGCCCGTCGTTTGAACGTGATCTCGTTCGAAGAAATGCTCGAGATGGCCTCGCTCGGTTCCAAGGTTTTACAGATCCGCTCGGTTGAGTTCGCAGGAAAATATCGCGTGCCCACACGCGTACTGTCGTCACTGACCGACCCTGACATGTCGCTGGACGAGGAAATGCGTTCCGGCACCCTGATTACTTTTGAGGAAGACGAAAAAATGGAAGCAGCTGTTGTCTCGGGCATCGCCTTTAGCCGCGACGAAGCCAAGGTTATCTTGCTGGGCGTGCCCGACAAACCAGGCATCGCCTACGCAATCTTGGGTAAAGTCGCTGACGCCAATATTGACGTCGACATGATTGTGCAAAACCAGTCCGTGGCAGGCACGACTGACTTTTCTTTTACGGTTCACAGAAACGAGTTCGCACGAACTCTAGCCTTACTCACCAGTCAGGTCGGTCCTGACGTTGGTGCTCGCGAGATTGTCTCTGACGACAAGGTCGCCAAG
>Ga0247831_1001975_pt1 | contig 35472 bp, 30 predicted proteins | sample LaCruzMarch2015__9_FD_192406 | JGI IMG/M metagenome (GOLD analysis project Ga0247831, IMG submission 192406) | Freshwater microbial communities from meromictic Lake La Cruz, Castile-La Mancha, Spain - LaCruzMarch2015_1m | ecosystem: Environmental > Aquatic > Freshwater > Lake | place: Spain...
AGGGCGATGAGCATAAAATCCTTGCGGGGCCAAATGTGTAAAGCATTTACTTCCAGTCTATGGCTTCCATCTTCATTAGGAGGAATGCTCAGTTCTTTGTAGGCATAATCAATGTAATACTGAGAATAATTAAACCATGGTGTTTTTTGCATTGCATCTCTCACCTCTGAATAAGCCCCATCAGTTCCTACCAATAAATCGCCTTTTACAGAAATTTTTTCATCTCCATATTGGAAGTGGGCGCTTGCTTCATCTAAGTTAACTCCTGTACATTTATGTTCAAAATATATTTTAACGCCTTCTTTTTCGGCCAAATCCATCAATTTGCAGTTCAAGTCTCCTCTCGAAACTGAATAAATTGATTGGCCATCTTTTCCGTATTGCTGAAAAGTTAGATTTCCAGCAACGTCATGCATAATGCGTCCATGCATTGGAATTCCTATTTTTCTAATTTCATCATCTATTCCAACTCCCATTAAGCCTTTGAAACCCCTGTCAGAAAGCGCCAAATTAATCGACCTTCCTGCACTCATTATTGCCTTGCGCATATCATTCCTGCGCTCAAAAACTTCCACCTTATACCCTCGTTTTGCCATATAAATAGCATACAAAGACCCAACAAGCCCAGCTCCAACAACAGTAATCAAAGATTTTTCTGACATCATTATAGGTTTTTAAATGAATAAATGATGCTTACAAACTGGTAAACATCAAAAAATGAGTTATATAAAGGTACTGGAGCTATCCTTATTACATTTGGTTCTCTCCAGTCAGCAATAACTCCATTATGAGATAAATGTTCAAAAACTTCTTTTCCTTTTGTGTGAAACAATAAGGACAATTGACAGCCTCTTTGTTCAGGTGTAATCACTGTAAACATCTCTTTAAAGAATTGCTCCTGTTGCAGTTCTTCTAATAAACTACTTAAAAAAGCAGTAAGCTGTTTACTTTTTTTTATAATTGCAGGCATTGTAGCAGAGGCAAATATCTCTAATGAGGCCCTGTGAGCAGCCATTGACAGCACAGGAGCATTACTCATTTGCCAACTTTCTGCCGTTGGAGTAGGTAAAAATGTATCTCCCATTTTAAATCTTGTATTGAGTTGATGTCCCCACCAACCAGCCAACTTAAAAGTAGCTGGATTTGAAGAATGCTTTTCGTGAATAAAAACTCCAGCAACTCCTCCTGGTCCTGAATTTAAGTACTTATAAGAACACCATGCTGCAAAATCTACCTTCCATTTATTTAATTTTAACTCAATATTTCCAATGGCATGTGCAAGATCAAAACCAACAATAGCACCAACAGCATGCCCAGCTTGAGTAATTTTCTCCATATTGAAAACCTGACCACTGTAGTAATTTACTCCTCCAATCATTACTAAAGCTAAGGCTTCACCTTCCTCTGAAATAGCTTTTAGAATATCTTCTTCATCAATTGTTTCATTTCCTAGTCTTGGGGCAATAATTCTCAAAGACTTTTCAGGTGTACTATTATGGAATACAGTTTGGCTTTGCAAAGCGTAGATATCAGAAGGAAAAGCTTTCGCTTCACATATTATTCGGAATCGTTTTGAAGTTGGCCTGTAAAACGTTGCCATTAAAATATGAAGATTCACGGTAAGCGCATTCATAGCAACTACTTCTGTAGTTTTAGCTCCTGTAATATGGGCCAATGTTTTAGAAAATTGTTCATGGTAGGTAAGCCAAGGAGCACGTGCGTGCACATGACCTTCTACACCTAATTCAGCCCAATCGGTTAATTCTTGTAAAACAGATTCTTTCGTTTTAACAGGTTGTAAGCCTAGGGAATTTCCGCAAAAATAAATTGCTTTCTTACCTTCTATTTTTGGAAAAAGAAAAGAGTTGCTAAACTCCGAAATTTCATCGTTTTCATCAAATTGCTTGCTTTTAAGCAATGCTTTATTAAGATTCATAAGATAGATAATGCTGAAATTAGGACATTAAAATTTGACTGCAATATGATGGCTTTTTTAATCATTCTGCTATATTTTATGGCAAATTATATTCTGAAATTATCGTCAATTACGATATTGAGCAAAATAATATTTTGAAAACACAAGCACACAAGGCTTGCTGTTAAATTTACACTTTGGATTTATGCGTTCATTAATTCAAACATTCTTACATTTTGTTTGAATTAATGAATTGTAGAAAATTAAATATATAATAATCAGCAACTTATAAATTTTACATATTTTTTTAGTAATAGTTTGTAAATCAATTTTAAAATGTATCTTTAATCATTAAATTGCATGATTGAGAATATTTGGTGGCAATAATTTTTGAATTGATACCGTTCTAAACAAATTTTTAAACATTGCATTACACAAACACGTTTTTATTAATTTAAATATAATTTTTCATTATGATTGAGACCGTTGAGACAACTACCGAACTCCACGAAAAGCTTCAATATTTCTTTGGCTTCAGTAAATTTAAAGGCGAACAAGAGGCCATAATACGTAACATCCTTAACCGAAACGACACCTTTGTAATCATGCCAACGGGAGGAGGGAAATCACTTTGCTACCAGTTACCTGCACTTATGAGTGAAGGAGTTGCAATTATTGTTTCCCCATTAATTGCATTAATGAAGAATCAAGTTGATGCCATTAGAAATTATGGAGCAGAAGATGGTATCGCACATTTTATGAATTCCTCTTTGAATAAGACAGAAATTGCAAATGTTAAAAACGACATTACAAGAGGAATTACAAAACTGCTTTATGTGGCTCCTGAGTCATTAACTAAAGATGAAAATGTAGAGTTCCTTAGAGAAATAAATATTTCCTTTTTTGCAATTGATGAAGCACATTGTATTTCAGAGTGGGGACATGATTTTAGACCTGAATATAGAAGACTCCGCTCAATTATAGAAGCTATTGGCACAGTGCCGATTATGGCACTTACTGCCACAGCTACTCCGAAAGTTCAAATTGACATTATGAAGAACCTCAACATGAATGAGGCTACTTTGTATAAATCGTCTTTCAATCGTGCAAATTTAATGTATGAAGTTAGACCTAAGAAGAATGTTGTAAAAGAGATTATCCGTTTTATAAAACAACACAATGGCAAATCAGGAATTATTTACTGTTTAAGCAGAAAGAAAGTAGAAGAAATTGCGGAGACATTACAGGTAAATGGAATTAAAGCCTTGCCTTATCATGCAGGACTTGATGCAACAACTAGAGCAAGTCACCAAGATAAATTCTTAATGGAAGAAGCTGATGTGATTGTTGCTACTATTGCGTTTGGAATGGGTATAGATAAGCCAGATGTAAGATATGTAATTCACCATGAAATCCCTAAAAGTCTTGAAGGGTATTATCAGGAAACAGGACGTGCCGGAAGAGACGGCGGCGAAGGAATCTGCTTGGCGTTTTATAGTTATGATGATATTCTTAAGCTGGAAAAATTTTTGAAAAACAAACATGTGGCTGAACAAGAAATTGGTCAGCAATTGCTTGCAGAAACAGTTGGATATTGTGAAACATCTATTTGTCGTCGTAAATTTTTATTGCATTATTTCGGCGAAGAATACGATGAAGCAGGTTGCAATAACATGTGCGATAATTGCAGCAATCCAAAAAGAAAGTTCGATGGTCAAGAGGAAATCTGTATGGTTATCGATACTGTTTTAGCTGTAAAAGAGAAATTTAAAGACAAGCATATTGTTCAAATACTGACTGGAGTAATCAATTCAATGGTGAAGTCATACAAACACGACACGCTGGAATTGTTCGGAAAAGGTGATGAACACTCTGTTTTGCATTGGAATAGCGTAATTCGTCAAGCGGTTGTACAAGGTTTTCTTGAAAAAGAAGTAGAAAATTACGGAACTTTAAGGGTAACCAAAAAAGGATATGAGTATTTAGAAAATCCTTATTCCATAATGATTACCGAAGATCATGACTATACTGATACGGATGAAGACGATGATATTATTACTGCAGGAGCGGGTGGAGCAGGAGCTGGTGATGATGTACTTTTCGGAATCTTAAAAGACCTCACTAAAAAAATTGCTAAGAAGCACAACATGCCTCCTTATGTAATTTTCCAGGAGCAATCATTAATTGATATGACTATTCAATATCCTATTACTATGGATGAGTTGAAACAGATTGCTGGTGTAGGTTCCGGAAAAGCTGAGAAATACGGAAAAGAATTTGTTCCCGTGATTGCCAATTACGTGAAGGAAAACGAAATTGAGCGACCAATGAATATGATTGTAAAATCTGTTGTAAATAAATCTACGCAAAAAGTACACATCATTCAGAATGTTGACCGCAAAATACCTTTAGAAGACATTGCTGATGCAAAAGGCTTAACAATGGCAGTTCTTGTTGAAGAAATGGAAAGTATTGTATACTCTGGAACCAAACTAGACATCAGCTATTACATTAATGATACAATTGATGAAGAGATTCAGGAAGAGATAATCGACTATTTTAAATCAGCTGAAACTGATTCTATTGTTGAAGCAGTAAAAGAATTGGAAGATCCTGAAATTGGAGAAACAGAAATCAGGTTGATGCGTTTGAAGTTTATCTCTGAATACGGAAATTAATCTTAGTTAGCTTTCTTTGAGGCTGAAAGATATCGTAGATTTTCTGCTTATCTTTCTGCCTTCATTAGTTTGTATGAATAAATTCCGAATTTTATGGCTACTTTTTATGCTCCTGAGCTTCGGAAATGCGAAGGCGACTCATAATCGTGCTGGAGAAATAACCTATAGACATTTAGGTGGCTTCCAGTACGAGGCAACAATTATTACCTACACAAAAGCGGATAGCCCAGCTGATAGAAATGCACTTGGAATTTCTTGGGGTGATGGTATTACCGATACAATTCCAAGAATTAACGGTAATGGAAACGGAGAAATCGTAGCTCCAGATATAAAGAAGAACATTTATATTGGTGTTCACACTTATCCTGCTCCTGCAATTTACACCCTCAGTTTTGAAGATGCCAATAGAAATGGTGGTGTTGTAAACATTCCTAACTCTATAAACATACCCTTCTTCGTCTCTACACAACTCATTATCAACCCTTTTCTTGGAATAAACAATTCCGTTTTATTGTTAAATCCTCCAATCGACCAAGCTTGTCCGGGGCAAATTTTTATTCATAATCCAGGTGCTTATGATCCTGATGGAGACAGTATATCATATAGACTTACCCAATGTTTAGGTGAAGATGGACTCTCTATCCCTGGCTTCTCGCAGCCTGTTGGTAGCAATTCATTCTCATTAAATCCAATTACAGGAGATTTAATTTGGGATACACCAAATAATGGAAGTATTGGCGAATATAACGTTGCATTTATTGTTGAAGAATGGAGAAATGGAATTTTAATCGGTTTTGTAACACGTGATATGCAGATAACTGTTTCTCCTTGTACAAATCAACCTCCTGCTTTTCTTGAACTTCCTGATTTATGTGTTGATGCTGGCACTGTAATTCAATTTGATGTGGCTGCAACTGATGCTGATTTCCCTGTTCAACAAATTACTTTAAGTGCAACGGGTGGCCCATTTCAATTCAATGCCCCTTTTAATGCAGTGTTTACCGCCGAAACAGGTAATGGTAGCGTAAATCAAACTTTTACTTGGTCAACAGATTGCTCCCATGTAAAAAAAGAACCTCACCTTTTTAGTTTTCGTGTAGTAGATAATGGAAACCCAAATCTATCTGATTACGAAACTGTTCAAATTAAAGTAGTAGCGCAAGCTCCTTCACCTTTAATTGCAACTTCACAAGCCAATGGCATACTTTTAAATTGGACCTTAAGTCCTTGCCCACAAGCCTTAGGTTATGCCATTTATAGGAAAAACGACTTCTTCGGTTATGTTCCAAATTCTTGTGAAACAGGTGTACCTGCTTACACAGGCTATTCTTTAATAGACACCACTTTCGGTATAAATTCTCTTTCCTATTTCGATAATAATAATGGAATAGGATTATTACCAGGAAATAATTATTGCTATATGATTACTGCACTTTTCGGGGATGGAGCCGAGAGCTATGCTACAAATGAAGCCTGTGCCGAGTTAAAAAACACCCTTCCAATTATAACTAATGTAAGTATCAGAAAAACAGCTACTGAGAATGGGTCTATTTTCGTTGCATGGTCAAAACCAACAGAAATCGATACTATTCAGTGGCAAGGTCCTTTTAGATATATCATCGAAAGGAAACAAAACAATAACTTCATTGCTATTGATTCTTTAAATTCTTTAAATGATACAACATATATTGATTCTTCAATATTCCTTAATACCCAGAATCAGAATTACCAGTATAGAATTGCATTAAAAGCTATTGACAATAATAATATTCCCTTTCGGCTGGGAAACAGCCTAGAAGCCACTTCTGTATTTTTAAGCACCACAGGAGTTTCTAATGGAGTGGAACTTTCTTGGACATATTCAGTTCCTTGGCAAAACGACTCATTTATTGTGTATAGAAAATTGAATGGGGCTGTTGAATTTGATAGCATTGGTATCACAATTTTCAAAGTATTCAAAGATTATAATCTTGCCAATGGTATACCTGTTTGCTATAAAGTGAAATCAAAAGGAGCTTACTCAGGAACTGGAACTATTTCCCCATTATTCAACTTTTCTCAAGAAAGTTGTGCAACTCCAGTAGATAAAATCCCACCATGTAAGCCAATATTAACTATTTTATCATCTTGCGATTCTCTTTTAAACACACTTAATTGGACATATCCTTCTGATACTTGTTCGAATGACATTTCTAGGATAAATATTTACTTTACACCATCTTTGAATACTCCACAGCTTCTGTTAGAAAGCATATCAGGAAACAATGTAAATACTTTTGTTCATCAGCCTGATTTTGGAGTAGCAGGCTGCTATTCTGTTACTGCAATAGATTCATTTCTGAATGAAAGTGCTTTTGATAGTGTTTGTGTTGATAATTGTCCACAGTATGAATTGCCAAATGTCTTTTCCCCAAATGGTGACGGTCTTAATGATTATTTTAAACCTTATCCATATAAATTTATAGAAGATATATCCTTAACAATATTCAATAGATGGGGAAACAAAGTTTTTTCTACAAACAATAAAGATGTAAACTGGTCGGGAACCGATGCTCAAACGGGTAAACTAGTTACAGATGGAATCTATTTTTATATTTGCACAGTAAATGAACAAAGGCTAGAAGGCATTGTTTCTAAGAATATAAAAGGAACTGTTACGATTTTAGACAGTAAAGCCTCACAAAATCAATAAAAATGTTTACAGGAATAATAGAGAGTTTGGGGCAAGTTGTATCTATAAATAAAAACCTACAAAATGTCGATTTTTGGATACGTGCTCCATTTACAAGTGAATTGAAAGTCGACCAAAGTCTTGCGCATAATGGGGTATGCCTCACAGTAGTTGAAATTGATGGCGATACTTACAAAGTAACTGCAATAGATGAAACTTTACAAAAATCAAACTTAGGAAATCTTAAAAATAATGATTTTGTAAACCTTGAGCGGTGCCTGGTTTTTAATGGTCGAATAGATGGACATTTAGTGCAAGGACATGTTGATACTACTGCAACCATTACGCATATAACTGAAGAACAAGGAAGTTGGAAAGTAGGTTTTGAGTATTTACCAAATTCAAATCATATTACAGTAGAAAAAGGTTCTATTTGTGTAAATGGAGTAAGCCTAACAGTTGTTAACTCTTCTATCAATTCATTTGAAGTTGCAATTATTCCTTACACTTGGGAAAACACAACATTTAGATTTCTAAAAGTAAATGAAAAGGTAAACCTAGAATTCGACATCATAGGAAAATATGTAGCACGAATTACAAGTTTACAAATTGTAAAATAAAATTTCTATTTTCAAATCATTTAGCTTTTTTTAAACAAAGAAAAAGTTTAGTCGTTAAACATTTAAATTAGTATCGACGTGGATTATCTATTAGCTAATGATTCGGTTTCAGGAGCAAACGCAACTTTCAATAAAGCCAAGTACTCTATAAAAGATTTAGAGAGACTTTCGGGCATAAAAGCTCATACAATAAGGATTTGGGAACAACGGTATAACCTGCTTTCTCCCGTAAGAACTGATACAAACATTAGACTCTATACGGATACAGAACTAAAGCAACTATTAAATATTGCTTCCTTAATTAAAGTAGGTGGTAAAATTTCTCATTTGAGCAAGTTGACTAATGCTGAAATTGCTGAAAAAATTAGCCATACCCTCGAGAAACCTACAAATGAAGATGTATACTTAAATTCTCAAGCCGATAATTTAGTGATCGCCATGGTAGACTTGAATGACCAGCTTTTCGAAGCTACCATAAGTGCTGCAAGTAAAAAGTTCGGTTTTGAAAAGACGATGATTCATGTAATCATTCCATTTCTGAGCAAAGTTGGAATCATGTGGAGAACAGGCGAAGTTGGTGTAATTCAAGAACATTTCATTAGCAATCTCATTCGCAGAAAAATGATAGTAGCCATAGATGAAGTGAGCAATATACAAAACACATCCGACGACCTTTACCTGCTCTTTTTACCAGAAGGTGAATTACATGAATTGGGCCTTCTATTTTCAAACTACCTTATAAAAAGCAAAGGCAAAAGAATAATTTATCTAGGACAAACTGTTCCATTTGATGATGTAATCAAATTCTGCAAGGAGTTCAATCCAAAGTATTTACTTACTTTCTTTACTGCAGCATATAGCGCAGAAACAATAGAAAACTACATTTTGGATTTAATTAAAAACACAAATGAAACTACTTTGTTAATTGCAGGCAATCAATTAAAAGAACGACCGGTGCTGGAAATGGATAGGGTTATATCTTTATCTTGTCCTCAAGATCTTGTTGCTGTGTTAGAAAAACCAAATTAACATTTCTTTGCTTTTCTAAAATAAATCTATTTCTTAATAATTACAGTATTGGCGGCACTTTGGAAGTGCCGCCAATTTTACTTTTTGAAAAGTTGACAATTATTTTTGTTTAATGTTAAAATAAATTTGTTAAACAGTTTTTTGTTTAATACATTTGTCGAAACATTAAACATCACACCTGTGTCAGCTCAAGATTTTCAAACGGAAGTAATTAGTCTTAGTAAACCCCTAAAGTATTTTGCACTTAATTTGACTTCAAATGATGAAGATGCAAAAGACTTGTTACAAGAAACATTGTTCAAAGCAATAAGTAACCGCCATAGGTTTATAGAAAAAACAAACTTAAAAGCTTGGTGCTACACCATAATGAAGAATATCTTCATTAATAATTACCGCAGAACAGTAAAAGCAAATACAATAGTAGATAATACTAAAGATTTATATTTTCTTAATATACCTCAACAATCAAATTCATTTGCCCCAGAATCTAAATATTCTGAACGTGAAATATTAAAGAAAGTAGATAGTCTTGAAAATGAATATAAAATACCGTTTACAATGTATTTTGATGGTTATAAATACAAAGAAATTGCGGATTATTTAGACCTACCAATCGGTACAGTAAAAAGCAGAATTTTTCTTGCTAGAAAGCAATTGATGACCATGTTGAAAGGATATTCAGCGGCTTAGAAGGAAGATTGAACTTTATGCTTATTTTTGCTGTTACAATATTCTATGTCATCTTCAAATTCGCTAGACAGGTACAATTTAGTATGTTCAAAATGCAGCAAGCTAACAACTCAACAGTATAGCACCTCATTTACACTCGGAATACGTTCTCTTGCAAAAGAATACCACTATCCTATCTATGCCATATATGGTTTTGTGAGATTTGCAGATGAAATTGTTGACACTTTCGATAGAACTGATAAATCTGAATTACTTTCGAAATTCAAAGCAGACACCTACGAAGCAATTGAGAGAAAAATTAGTTTAAATCCAATCTTACATAGTTTTCAAGAAGTGGTGAATAAGTATCACATTGAAAATGAATTAATTGAAACATTTTTACAAAGTATGGAAATGGACTTAGATGAAAAAGGGTATTCTCAATCATTGTATGAAAAATACATTCTGGGCTCAGCTGAAGTTGTAGGATTAATGTGTCTTCGGGTTTTTTGTAATGGTAACAATGAACAGTTTGAAAGACTAAAGTTCCCTGCTATGCGCTTGGGTTCCGCCTTTCAAAAAATTAATTTCCTCCGAGACTTAAATGATGATTATAACGAACTTGGAAGAACATATTTTCCAGGCCTAGAAATGAGTGAGTTTAATGATAAATCAAAGTCAGATATTGAAAAAGATATTGAAACCGATTTTAAAGATGGTTATTTAGGTATTAAGTCTTTACCAAAAGGCGCTAGGTTAGGTGTTTATGTAGCTTACGTTTACTATTATGCACTTTTCAAAAAAATTAAAAAAACCTCTCCGCAGATTGTTTTGAATGAAAGAGTTAGAATTCCAAACTTTTACAAGTATTTTCTAATACTCCGTTCATTATTTAAACATTCTTTGAACCTTATATAAACAATTTGATTGTAAATCAGTTTAGTATAGAAAATTATGGATACTTTAAACTTATCAGTTACAATTGATAACAATTCTGGCTTTTGCTTCGGAGTTGTTTATGCAATAGAAATGGCCGAAGATGTATTGGATGAAAAAGGGTATTTATACTGTTTGGGTGATATTGTTCACAATGATGAAGAAGTAAACCGATTGAAGGCAAAAGGTTTAAGAATTATAGACCATCCTACCTTCGAAACACTCCATAACGAACATGTTTTGATTCGTGCACATGGTGAACCCCCTTCTACATACGAAACAGCCATTAAAAATAACATCAACCTTATTGATGCTACATGTCCAGTAGTATTGAAATTACAAAATAGAATCAGAGGTTCTTTTGACAAAAAAGAAACAATCTTTCTTATGGGAAAGAAAGGCCACGCTGAAGTCACTGGATTAATGGGGCAAATTAACAACGAAGGAATTGTGTTTTCAGATGTAGAAGAACTGAATGATACAGACTTACCTCAAGAGATAACTTTGTATACACAAACAACCAAGAGTAAACAAAAGTTTAAAGAAACAAAAGAGGCCTTAGAAGCAAAAGGTATTAAAGTAAACGCACACGACACCATTTGCAGCCAGGTGAGTGACCGCGATAATGAACTCAGAACTTTTGCACGGTCTTTTGATAAAATACTGTTTGTAGGAGGAACAAAATCATCAAATGGACGCGTTTTATATAACGTATGTAAAGAGCAGAATCCTAATTCTTTTTTTGTTAGCAATGTTACTGAAGTTAGAAAAGAATGGTTTTATAAAAATGAAACAGTTGGTATTTGTGGGGCAACCAGCACGCCTTTATGGCTAATGGAAGACGTACAAAAAGCATTGATGAGTTATTGATTTTGGCAAGTATAAAAATTACAACGCGTATAAATAACGCTCATCACATTAATGTTTATTCTAAGTTTAATGAAACGTTATTTTTAAAACTAGCGCCACCATTTCCTAAAGTTACATTACTTAAATTCGATGGCTGCATTAAAGGAGACTTTGTAAAGCTAAAACTAAATTTTCCTTTTTTTAGTCAAATTTGGGAATCTGAGATTGTTGAGAATGGAGAAGACAATCAAAGTATTTGGTTCATAGACAAAGGAACGAAACTTCCTTTTTTTATAAGTAAATGGCAACATCATCATCATATAAAACAAGATAAAAATGATGTTTTAATTATTGATTCTATCAATTTTTATAGTCATAATTGGCTTATAACTCTTCTGTTTTATCCAATAATTTATATGCAATTCTTATATAGAATTCCAATTTACAAAAGCTTAAAAAATTTGTAATTATTACCAAATGATTTCAGCTACTGCGCAGGTTCCCCATTTTTTATGAGAATGAATACTTAAACCAATTTTATGGTAAGTTGGGTCTAACACAATTCCTCTATGTCCCAAACTCGGAACACCATCATCAATTAACCATTGCATAGCAATATCTTTCCCACTTTGCATTCCGTAAGAAATACATTCAGCAAAATTCTTTTTGGGACATAACTTTCTTTTATGACCTTCTCCTCCGCTATTGCCAGTTTCTTCAGAAAAACATTTTGCATTCTCATACAAATCAGCATCAAAACTAAGTGCTTCCATGCTTTTTAGCAGTCCTAACTTTTTCTTTAGTGAATTTATATAGGGATTGTTCTTTTCTATTTTTGAATATCCTTCTGGCCCATTATAATTTTCTACCACAAAACGCAAAAATAAGACAGGATATAACCTTGCAAGGTTAAGATACATGATTGCATCTTTTTCTATTTTAGTTAAATATGAGATAGAAATCGCAGTATTTGCCTCTTTATATTGCTCTGTTGAAAAATCTTGTGCATAAATTAATTGATAAACAAAAAGAAATAAAACGGTCAAATAGACTTTCATCTAAACAAAACGAAATACGTTCAATGGAAGTATTAAAGTCTAAAATTTATTTCTGGGAAAAATATCAATGCTGAATAATTAGTTTTTGCGTTTCCGCAAACCCTTCTTTATCAATTAACTGTACCAAATAAATCCCATTGGACAATTCTGCCGTTTCAATATTTACAGAACCGTTGTTCGAAATAAACATTAAAATTAACTTCCCGGAAACATCCAAGATTTTTCCTGTAAATACCTTGGATTTACTAGAAATTTGAACCTCTATATTACTCGGATTTGGAAAGACAACAAAACCTGTTTCATCCTTTTCTTCTATACTTTGGGGATCATCTTTTATTCCATACAATTGAATATCATCAACAAAAACTCCATCTAATTCAAAAAACTCATCAGAAACAAAATGAAATCTCATTCTAATTTTTTCTCCTGAAAATTGCTTTAATGAAATAGATTCTTTTCTCCACAACCTGGTTCTGTCTTCGTAATGAGGAGCGGGATCAACACCATCGAAATTCTCGTGAATAGAGGTATAGTTTCCACATAAATTTTCCCAAATTCCACCTTCTCTTTTTATCTGTATTGATGCAACATCGTAATATTGCTCAGTAAACCACCAAACCCAAAAATCCAGACGAGCATCTATAAAATCAGTCAAATCAATCTCTTCCGCAAATTCTATTGAGCTTTCTTCTGTAGAATAATACAATGAAAAAGGAGAATCTGTAATAGAAAAAGGAGGCGAGTGATAACGCTCTGAAGTCGTTCCCCATTGTTGAATAACACCTTCACTAATCCAGTTATCTGCATTATCAATACTATCGTTAAGTAAGATTAAAGATTGACCGAAAATATGAGTAATTGTATCTCTCCAAAAATTCCCATTCGTTTGAATCAACCAGACATATCTTATAGTATCACCTTGTGCCAAGTTAGCAGGTATTGCATAAGACACTGAATAACTCAATGTATCGAATCTAATAGGTGCATCAATTATAACAGGAGAAAAATCTGTAAATGAGATATTACTTATTCCAATACCTTCAACAGTAAAATTCCCCGAAGTAATTCCCAGCGAAACAAATCTAAATGGTAATGTTCCATTTGTTCCAGAAGGAATATAATAGGGTGTATCATCTATTACTTCTGCATAAGGAAGAGCGAGTTTTAAGGTTTTCAAATTCATAAAAACTTCATTGGCACTTGCTGGAATAATTATTTCAGCTGGAGGCCAAAAACCAAAGAAAGGCTCTCCAAACTCTGGTGTAAAAGCAAAAACTGCAGGCTTTGTTGCAGTATCACCGTACATCCAATCATCAGAACCGCCATTTCCTGTATAGTAAATTGTTTCGGGAACAGTTCCGTAATAAAAATGATTTTCTGAGCACATTGCCTCTGAAAGATTTCGAAATGTAGCAGAATCAGGGCATTGAGCATTCTCTAAATTGCCATAAGGGTAGATTAATACATTACTAAATGAGTGATTATTAATAGCATAAATAAATTGATGCTGCTCAGTAAACAATTTCATTAACCTCGTTTCCGGTTCTGAAAAAGGAGCCGCACCTCTGTAAGTTTGCTCGTCTGTAATTGGAGAAGAACCAATATCATCGAACCCCCAGAATTTACCATAATTTCTATTTAAATCTACTCCAAAAGTGCCATTACCGTTGTTGCGTCTGTTTTTCCGCCAAAGGCCACCTCCGCCTGGTTCAGATTCTTCATTATACACGTAGCCATCCGGGTTTACACATGGAACTATGTATAACTCAATTTGATCTAATATTTGCTTTATCTCAGAATCATTCTCGTAGTTTTCAAGAAGATACCATGCAAAAAATATCAATTGAGAAACAGATAGAGGTTCCCTTGCATGATGTAAAGAGCTCATTAAAATCTCTGGTTCATTTTGTTCATCTGTATCTGGGTTGTCAGAAATTCGAACCCAATTTACAGTTCTGTTTTCTATTGTTAATAATGTATCTGAAATTGGCGTTAAAGAAGAGATTAACTGAGGATATTGGGCCCTCATGGCTATGAAATTATCTAGGATTTCCTGATAACTATAAAATCCAGATTGGCTTCCTTCTTGAAAATTCAAAGGAGTCTTCACTTTTTTCAAACCACATTCATCTTGTATTGCTCTGCTTTTTTCAAAATTTCCCTTCTTGTAAAGAGATTTGTAATAACTACTTACATCTTCGATTAAAATTGCGTTTTCAAATCCTGCCTCTTTAATTCTAGCTAACTCTCTTTCTGAAAAATCAGATATAAAAGAGTGGTTTTGTCTAAGCATCCCATGATCAGTTTCAACACCTAATTCTGCGAGTTCTTGAATCGATTTGTCTTTTAGAAATATTTCAGCCCTATGAAACTTTTCTATCTGAGCCGTTAAGAATGATGTGCAACTTATTACAAAAAAAGCTATTACAAGTATTCGTTTCATTTCCATTTGAATGTTTCGATTAAGTGATTAATATCTTTTCTAACAAAATCTAGGGAAGGCGACAATGAATCTGCATTTGGTTCAGCATAAAAGTAAAGTGAGCCTCTTAAGAAATAACGTGAACTATCTGTTACATGAAATTGAATGGAGGAGGCGGCTTCCCCTTCAATTTCATAAAGCATTCCGTAAACTTTTTCTGATTTGTTCTCAATAGGAAACTCTCCAATTCCACTTGCTTTTACAGAATGCTTATAGGCCATTCTGCGAGATTCTTCTAAATACAGTGGAGTATTGTTTTCCAATTCTTTGAAACTAATATGAATTTTAGCCTTAAGCCTTCCAAAATCAATGTTTAAGGCACATCTTTCATTATTTCTACCTGTATTTGGCTGTATGGTAGCATAGGTTGGAAATTCAAATGTATAAGGACATTCAATTTTTAACAATTGGTAATTCTTTGGAGGGAAATCTATTCTATAATACCCACGCGGTTTGGGAATTGCTGTTGTATCTTCTCCGCAGGAAATAAATGAAATAAAAAACAAAACGTAAAAAAAAATCTTAATCATTTCAATGAATTATTAGGTCAATATTAAGCATACTTTTGGTAAATGCTTAATAAATGCTAATAATTATCATCAAACATTTCTCCTTCTTCGGTATTTTGTTGATTACCCGTGTCCTCTCTTCTTCCAGTAAGAACAGTTAAGGTATCTGCTACAATCTCAACTGAATATCGTTTTATTCTGTCCTTGTCTTCCCAAGTTCTTGAGCGAAGTTTCCCTTCAATGTAAACAAGCGCTCCTTTTCTAACGATTTTTTCTGAAACCTCTGCTAAACCTCGCCATAAAACAATATTGTGCCATTCGGTTTGTTCAAACCTATTTCTGTCTTTCTTATAAATTTCTGTGGTTGCCAATGGAAAATTTGCAACCCTTACTCCATTATCTAAAATTTTAATTTCAGGATCCTTACCAACATTTCCAATAAGAATCACCTTATTTACACCTGCCATAATACAAAACCTAAGTTACAATAAAAAAGATAACGCCTAAGGCTAGATTTTGTTTAAACCCTTTTTTCGATTACCAAACATTTTGTTTTTCAAAGAATTACAGTGCGTATAGAACTGATTTTGAACCTCACAAAATTTCAATTCTTAAAAATCCCATCAATGAATTTTTGGACTTCACTCTTCTCTAGAAATCGGGAGATTAACCTTGGAAATGCTTTGGTATTTGCATTTAACCAAGATACTTCTTCAAACGAAATTAGTACTTTGGAAGAGAATTCTTTTACTATTCCTATTGTAAAAGTTGCATAAATATGCTGGTGAGTAAGTATATGTTTTGTTGGTTCAAATTTCCTTTTTATCAGAAAATCAAATGATTGTAAATCCAATTTTGCGCTAGCTTCATTAAAGTCGTCTGAAATTAAAACAAGTTCATAAAGGCTTTCCCAAATATCGTTTTTGCCACGCTTTCGAATTAAAAAATTCGCATTGCAATCAAATACTAATAAATAATGCAAGTTTCGAATACCAACTTTTACTTTCTTCTCTTTTATAGGAAGCTCTTTTACAAGATTATTGCGGAGCGCCAAACAAGATTCATTAAATATGCAAGAATCGCAAAAAGGATTTTGAGGTTTGCATACCATTGCACCAAATTCCATCATTGCTTGGTTGCAAGTTCCTGGATTTTTTTTATCTAAAATTTCATCCGCGATTTTCTGAAATTCCTTCTTTCCGATTGCAGAATCTATTGGAGTTTTTATACCAAAATATCTGGAAAGGAAACGATAAACATTGCCATCAACAACCGCTTTTGGTTCGTTATAAGCAAAGCTAGCAATGGCAGCAGCAGTATAGGTTCCAACACCTTTCAATAGCAGTATTTCATTATAATTATCTGGGAATTTGCCATCAAATTGTTGCACCACTTGTTTGGCTGCGAAATGCAAATTCCTAGCTCTTGAGTAATAGCCCAAACCTTGCCAGGTGCGCAATACTAAATCTTCATGAGCTGCAGCCAATGTCGCGATATCAGGAAACAGTCTTACAAATTTTAAATAATATTCCATGCCTTGATCAACCCTGGTTTGCTGTAGTATTATTTCAGACAACCAAATATGATATGGATTAGATGTATTTCTCCAGGGTAAATCTCTTTTATTCAGATTATACCAAGTTAATAATGGGCGAATTATAGGGTGAATCATGCTAGATTAGAGGACAAGAATAGGAGAATAAAATTTTAAAAAAAACTTTTTCATAATTAATTAAAACAAGTATCTTTGCAGCCCGTTTTTAAGAAACGCTAAGTAACACATTAACAAAAAACTAAATCCAAACTAATAACAATGACTAAAGCTGAAATTGTATCAGAAATCGCGGAAAAGACCGGAATTGAAAAAATAACAGTTCAAGCTTCTGTAGAAGCGTTTATGAAATCAGTAAAAACAAATTTATCTCAAGGTAAAAATGTTTACCTACGCGGATTTGGTAGCTTCATAGTAAAAAAGCGTGCTACTAAAAAAGGTCGTAACATTTCAAAAAATACTACTATCATCATTCCTGAGCATTTTATTCCTTCTTTTAAACCTGCTAAGACATTCAGTGAAAAAGTTAAAAAGTCTGTGAAGGCATAAATTTAAATGAATAAAAAGCAGATTTTAGTAATTGCAGGATGTCTACTTATTGGAGTATTGATTTTTTTTGCCCCAAAAACATCCTCGGTTAAAAAAGAAGTACCTGCTGAAAATAATACAGAATCGAGTAATAAGGCTTTTGAAAATCAGGTTTCAAGTGTAAAAAAAGAAACTTCCCCTTCAGCCTTAGCAACAATAGAGTTCTTTGAAAGTAAATTAAAAGCATCAATTGGTGCTGCAAAAGTTGTTTGGCTTGATTCGCTTAGTTCAAATTGGGATAAGCAAATGAGACCAGGAATTGCAGCTGAATATGTTTTTCAAAAAGCAACTATTACAAATACAGCTGAAAATTGGAAAGAAGCAGGAGAAAGATTTCTCGGCCTTTCACGATTTTTTCAAGGAGAAGACAAAACAACTATTGGTCTTCGTGCAATAGAAGCACTAGAAAATGCAAAAAAAATGAATGCTGATGATATCAATATTAAAACTCAGTTAGGAGTCGCTTATGTTGAAACCAGTCAAGAACCTATGAAAGGCATCATGTTGTTGAGAGAAGCAGTTGCGCAAGACTCAACAAATATTGACGCACAATTAAATCTTGGGTTCTTTTCAATGCAAAGTGCTCAATACGATAAAGCTGTTATACGATTCAAAAAGGTGATAAAATTGAAACCCGAATTAGCCGAAGTAAGATTGTATCTTTGCGATGCTTTATTAGGTGAAGGAAAAAAAGAAGAAGCAAAAGTTGAATTGCTTAAAATAAAACAACTAACAAAAGACACATCGTTGTTAAATGAAGCGAATAATCGTTTACAACAAATTAAATAGAATTAACAATTTAAAAAATTTCAATCATGCCAAGCGGTAAAAAAAGAAAACGTCATAAAATGGCAACCCACAAACGGAAAAAGCGCCTTCGCAAAAACCGTCATAAGAAGAAATAATTCACATGGAATTACCCCCTGTAACTATATTTAACAGTAGGTAATTCCTTTATTTTCACATTGCTGAAGTTTCTAGCTGATGTGGGTTAACCATTACATTAATCCAGGCTCAGTTGCTGCTTTGCGTTCAATTCATTAATTGTGAATAAAGAACTTGTTATTAATACCACTGGAAGTGAAGTGGTAATAGCACAGCTCGAAGACCGTAAACTTATAGAACTCAATCGCGAAAAAAGTAACAACAATTTCGCTGTCGGAGATATTTATTTGGGTAAGGTTAAAAAGGTGATGCCCGGACTCAATGCTGCTTTTGTAGATGTTGGGTACGAGAAAGATGCCTTTTTGCATTATCTCGACTTAGGTCCACAAGTTCAATCATTTAATAAATTCGCTAAACTAGGATTAGCAGGAAAGCTTGCTCCTGATGCTATCGGGGAATTTAAAATGGAGCCGGACATTAAAAAAGATGGAAAGATTGGTGATGTGCTTCAAACCGGAAACCAGATTTTGGTTCAAATAGCCAAAGAACCTATTTCCACGAAAGGTCCTCGAATTAGCTCTGAGATTTCTTTAGCTGGAAGATATCTTGTGCTTGTCCCTTTCTCTGACAAAATATCTGTTTCTCAAAAAATTAAAGAAGCTGAGGAAAGAAATAGATTAAAAAGGCTCATTCAAAGTATTAGGCCAAAAGGATTTGGTGTAATAATTAGAACTGTTGCTACAAATAAAAAAGTTGCAGAACTAGATCAAGACCTTAACGAACTTATTGAACGCTGGAATAGTCTTGTACTTACTTTACCTACTGCACAGCCAAAAGAAAAAGTACTTGGCGAAATTAAACGAACTTCTGCTCTTTTAAGAGATGTACTAAATGACACTTTCAGCAGTATTACTGTTGATGACCAAACAATCTACAACGAAGTAAGGAACTACATACAACATATAGCTCCAGAAAGAGAAAAAATTGTAAAGCTTTATAAAGGGAAAGAAGGGATTTTTGAGGAATTCGGCATCGATAGGCAGATTAAGGCTGCATTCGGTCAAAATGTTAGTCTAAAAAGTGGAGCATATTTAATTATTCAGCATACCGAAGCTATGCACGTAATTGATGTAAATAGCGGACATCGATCTCGTTCTGATAATGACCAAGAAACCAACGCCTTTGATTGTAATTTAGAAGCTGCAGGAGAAATTGCTCGTCAATTAAGACTTCGAGATATGGGAGGAATAATTGTTGTCGATTTTATTGATATGCATTCTTCTGAAAACAGAAAGGTGCTTTTCGATAAGTTGCGAGAAGCAATGGAGATGGATCGGGCTAAACACACCATTCTTCCACCAAGTAAATTCGGATTGATTCAAATTACCCGCCAACGAGTGAGGCCTGAGTTAATAATCGAAACACTCGAAAAATGCCCAACTTGTAATGGAACAGGTGAAATTCAGCCTTCAATTCTAATATCTGATGAAATAGAAAATAACATCAGATACATACTCAAGGAACAAAACGAACGCAATATTAAATTGTGGGTAAATCCTTTTGTAGAAGCTTATCTTACAAAGGGTTTTCCATCTATACAAATGAAATGGTGGTTGAAATTTAAAGTTTGGGTACCAATAAAAGCGAACTCCTCTTATCATTTCTTGGAGTACCATTTCTTAAATAAGATTGACGAAGAGATAAAACTTTAACTGGTTTTCTATTAAATTTTATTAATGACTGATACTGTTTTTCAAAAATTATTAGCGTTTAACCATTGGGCTAATAATCTTTATCTGGAAAAAATTTCAAGCGATGAGTTAATATCTGAAAGTTGCATTAATTTAATGAGTCATATTATTGGAGCTGAAATTATATGGTTGCAAAGAATTAATAATCAACCAATAACTCCTTCCGCTTTTTCTCCTAAAAAAGTGTTGGATTTAATAAATTTAAATCAAGAACTTACTGAAAAATGGACCCAAAAAATAGCTGAAATTCAAATGTTAGACTTGCCTTTAGTGATTAACTATAAAAATCTCGAAGGATTAGATTTCAGCTCTTCCTTTGAAGACATCTTAATTCATGTTTGCAATCACGGAACTTATCATAGAGCACAGATTGCCAAAGAACTCAGAAAAGGTGGAATTAAACCGCCATCAACAGATTATATAGTCTTTTCAAGAGGTTAGTTTATTCTTTTAACTTCTAAATTAGGTTGTATTTCAAATTTAACTTCTTCATCAAAAGTTGAAGGTATTCTTTTAATTAAAACAGAAAAAGTTTTACCTTTCTCTATCCATTTAAAATTTACATCTTTTACATTTTTAAATGAAAGTGGATTTTTCTCTCCTATGGTAATATTTTCTGCTGCATCAATCCTCATTCCCACGCTAAAAATTGTTGTGCTTTCTTCCCCTTCCAGCTTCTGAATAAATACATATTCGTCGGCTGTATTCCCGAACTCACCCCAACCTAAAGGGTCAACCATTTCAAAATCATATAAAACCATTCCCATACTTCCGTCGGGGAGCATTACAACGCTGTTTACAAAATCATTTACATTGTTCTTATTAAATCGGTAGTTTTTTGACGAAAAGACTTTATCATTTATTGTAAAATAATATTCATGTTGATTATATGCAGCTAAATCATCGTAAATGATTTGCAAAGTTTCACATCTTGGATTTTCAGATTTTGAATAAATAGTTTTTTGAGGAAAAAAAACGTATTCAATTAATCCGGCCTCTGAAAGAAAATTTTTTGCATAAATTATTGGTCCATTATTATAAGTAAATGGTTTCCATAAATTTCCCGATCTATAAACATCAATCCTGATATTGGAATTACTTATAATCTCATTAGGAATATCCGCCAATGAAATATTAAAGGTAAAAGGTAAATCTATTTTATTATAATAAGCTGGTCGGCCAAAAAACCTATTTGAAGTTGATGATATCGTTTCAATTTCACCAGGAAAACTATCTATATCCAATACATCTATTACAACCCTCAAATTATTCATTAATGCAACTTTACCAAAACCTAAAGCTACATTACTCATTGCAACACTTAAGTGATATCCACTTGAATTTCTGGAACTTTTGTATTTAATGGTGTTTGATAAATCGTCAAGTTTTTCCCCGACTTGAATTTCAAAAGCACTATACTTTTCTCTTTCCAATTGAATCGCACTTGTTCCATTTGCAAATAGTGCAAATTTTGTGATGCCGAAATTCATTTGTTGCTTACTTAATGATTTAACAGCAGGCACATTTGATGTAGCCGTTGCTCCAGTTTCAACATTTTTTAATTTCCCTGAAGGATAATCTCCATTTTTAATAAATCGCTCTAAATCTGCGTTGTCTCCTGCTTCTATTGAATTACGAAAGACAAATTCCTTTCCCCCTTTTTCACCAATAATGTAATCATTAAATTCAACATCTGGCAAAGCAAAAGAAAATTGAACTTGATCGCCTACCTGATTTTCCCTTGAAAACAACACTTGTTCATCTTTAACTTCAATTTCAAAATAAATAGAATCGGAACTTACTGTAATTGAGGAGGAAGCTGAAACATCAGATTCTGCTGGTTTGGGCTTTCCTGGCAAAGGGAAAAACTCTTTTATTATCAATGTTTCTTTTTTTTGGGCTGAAGCAAAATGTCCAAAAAATAAAAATCCAAAAAATAACATTGCCGATTTTAATTTTCCACCACAATTTAAGGAATGCTTTATCTCAATCATTGATTTAAACGTATTTTGCAAATATAACTTAATAGCCTTAGGTCAATGATTTGAATTTCTTATTTTTGTTTAACGTGCTACCCAAAATCAATTTTTTCTTTCTGGTTTTGCTGTTATTGTTTTTAATTCCTTTTGAAAATAATGGCCAAACTTCATTATTTTTTAAAAATCTAAGCACTACAGATGGGCTTTCTAATAAAAAAGTGAATTGTATTGCCCAAGATTCTTATGGTTACATGTGGTTCGGGACAAATGATGGATTGAACAGATTTGATGGTAAAGAGTGGGTTTATTTTAGAGTCGGAAATGAAAATTCAAAAGGGCTATTATCAAATCATATTACATCATTAGTAACAAGTAGAAATGGAGAAATGTGGATTGGAAGCACTAATGCGGGAGTATTTAAATACAGCCCCACTGAAAATCTCTTTAAAAATTATGTAAAAGGGCTTGGTTCTTATCATGTACTTTCACTTTTTCTGGATGATAAAAATGAACTTTATATAAGTAGCAACAATTCTGGCATTTATAAACTTAGCGAAAGGCTTGATAGATTTGTTTCTCAACCCCAATTAGGGTATCATAAAATAAATCAATACTATTCTATTATTAAGATTGGGAATGCAACCTATTCAGCCTCACTTGCTAATGGACTTATTGAAAACAAAAATGGTAAATCAATACAATACCAACTTAAGCGAGACAAAACTATTTTTCCTGGACATACATTTAACTGTATTTATTATGATAACAAACGCACTATTTGGCTCGGAGCTTGGGACAATGGACTGTATAGTTTTGATATTATTTCAAAGGAGCTAAAATTAGTCACCGTATTAGGAAATAAAGAACTCTCGCCATCAGAAAATGAAATCTCTACAATTGTTTCATTTAAAAATAAATTACTTCTCGGAACAAAGAAAAATGGGTGCTATATATATGATATTAAAAATAAAAAATTAGAAAATCTATCCTATAACTTCACCAGTAAATCAAGTATTGCATCTAATAATATTCTTTGCAGCTACAAAGACAAGAACAATAATATCTGGATAGGAACTGACAATGGAATAAGCATTTACGACCCTTTTAACAATCAATTTGAATTAAAATACTTGTCAGAAAATTCATCAAATGAAGACTTTAACAACAAAGTAAATGCAATTTATTCGAAAAATAAAACCCTCGTTATTTGCTCTAACAACCATTTGTATATTTCAATTAATGGAGAAAAGTTAAAGGAGCATTTTATTGATGAAAAACCTATATTTTATTCAGCATTTATAAACGATAATTCTGATTTAATAATTGGTACAAATAAAACGGCGTTTATTGCTAAACCTCCTTACTTTAATTTTAAGAAATTTAATAAATTTTATAGATTATCGCCGAAAAACAAGTTCGGATTTGATTTCTTTTCACTTGACGCTTCCAGAATTCTTGCTATTGAAGAAGATACAGTAGAAGGAATTCCTGTTTACATTATGTCGATATATGGCTATGGAACAGGTATTTTCTCACAAAAAAACTTGTCTGGCTCTGTTTTTTTATTGGCTAACAGAAATAGATTTGAAAATTTCATGGTAAAATTTTTTAAAAATAAAAAAGGAGAATTGTTTTTTCTTGGAAACGTTATGGGTATTCTTAAGGGAATAAAATATCCAGATTCTAAACTAATTTGTGAAATATTAAATGGGAATATAGCCAATAAAACCTTAGAGGAAAAAAAAGGTTGGACATACTTTGGAGCTCAAAAAGATTATGCATCTATAAACAAGCCAAGCTCTGTTGTTGATATGTTACAACTCAGCAATAATGAATATTTACTTTCTTCCTCTGATCAGGGATTGGTTCAGTTTAATGAAACGAAATCTAAGTTTACAAAGATACCTTCTAATCATACGGCTCTTGAAGGAATGAAGCAAGATAAATTAGGTCGTATTTGGATTGTAGCAAATGGTGGTTTTGATGTATATTTCCCAGATAAAAATAACTGGCAGAGAATTTCACAACAAGCAGGTTTGCCCGAAAAAGGCGTTCATGGTTACATTACAGTTGCAAATGATTCTACATGGATGATAGGTAGTTTTGGCTCCTACATTCAATTTAATCCTAACAAATATCAATTCAATAATCTACAACCAAATATTAAGATTACTCATTTCAATATCTTCGAAAATAATGCTGATTCATTATTAAATCAAAAAGAAATAAAATTAAATTATAGCCAAAATTATTTTACAATTCAATATACTTCGTTTAATACTACTGGAAATGAAAACATTCAATTTTCCTATCAATTAATTGGGTTAGATAAACAATGGGTAAACTCAGGAAATAGAAGTACAGCAAGCTATACAAATTTAGATGGCGGAGATTATATTTTCGAGGTAAAAGCAACAAATGGCATTGGTATAAATTCAAAAATAGCTATTATAAAAATCAGAATAATTCCCCCGTTTTATAATACAATTTGGTTTTATTTTATGCTGATTCTTATATTTATTTTTATTGTTTTTATTATTTACAAGCTTAGAATAAATCAAATTAAAAGAGAACAGGTAATTGTCTTAAATGCCGAATTTTCTGCTCAAGAAAAGGAAAGAAAACGCCTTGCACAGGATTTGCACGACGACTTAGGTACAAGAATGTCCGCACTCAAATTATTTATTAGTAGTTTAAGCGCTAATCTCATAAAAGGTGAAGAAGGTCAATCAATTAAAACAAATGCAGAAAATTTATTAGATGAATCGATAAAGGATTTAAGAGCAATTTTAAATAATTTAAGTCCAGATACAGTTAGTAAATTTGGATATTATAAAGCAATTGAAGACTTGGCAATTAGAATTAATAATACGCATTCAATAAAAGTTGAAATTATTAAAACTGGCAAGGAATTTAAATTTGGAAAAGAAAAGGAATTAACCATTTTTAGAATAACCCAAGAATTAATTAACAACTCAATTAAACATGCATCCTGCAAGAAGATAAATATCAATATTAATTTCAATAAATCCGAAATAAGTATTTTGTATGAAGATGATGGTAAAGGATTTAATCTTTCTGATAAAAGTCAAGGGTTTGGCCTACAGAACATTTCGAATCGAATTGGGCTCTTAAAAGGTAAAATAAGTTGGGACTCTTTCCCGGGAAGAGGGACGCGTGTAATAATTGAATTAGTCGTATAATTGTATTGAAATGATACAAATAGCAATTTGTGACGACCACCGTATCGTAGCCGATGGAATTAGAGCTCTTCTTAGAAATAAAGTTGAAATTTCTGTTGTTGGGGAAGCTTATAACACCAAAGAATTGATTGCCTTACTAAAAAAAGAAAAGATTGATATTGTTTTAATGGATATTGGTTTAGGTAAAGAAAATGGAATAGATGCTACGTCAATAATTCTACAACAGTTTCCAAGAGTAAAAGTTATTGCACTCACTATGCAAAATGATTTTGCAAGCATTACAGAAATGAGAAATGCAGGAGCTTCAGGATATTTGCTAAAAAACACATCTGTAGACGAGCTATGTGAAGCAATTTTCAAAGTTCAAGAAGGAAGAACATTTATTTCTAAAGAAATTAAAGAAATCTTAGATAAACAGGAAGATGGAGAATTGGCAGATGCAATTAAACTTACAGACAGAGAGCAGGCCATATTAATTCATCTCAGTAACGGACTTACTACCAAAGAAATAGCTGATCGAATTCTGCTTAGTGAAGATACAGTGAAGTGGTACCGAAAAAATCTTTTGGCTAAATTTGAACAACCCAATGTTGCAGCATTAATAAAATGGGCCGTATTGAATAAATTAATTCACTGATTTGTATATAGGGACAGTACTGCAGGCTTCACCGTACATAATGCTTTTAGCAATTGGGCGAAGTTTATTGGTTAACATTAAAAATGCAGCCCTAGGAACAGGTAAATTTCCGCATCCTTTAATAATAAGCCGTTTATCTTCGAATTCAGAAACATCCAAATTGTCGACAATTTCTTTGTAAAGTTCGGCTTCTAAAGTTTCTAAATCGCCAAATACTATTCGTTTCGCTAATGGCTCTAATTGAGCTGTAATTAACATGTAAGCCCAAACTGGCACAATTGCATCTGCGCTGCAAAAAACAGCAACATATGCGTCTTTATATTGACTCCAGTCATGTGATTGAATCCAATCACGAAAATCCTTTTCTCTTAATATCAATTCTTGAAACAGCTGAGATTTTATATCGATTTGCACCCTTTTCCCTTTTGGGTAATAATCTTCCAAATCAATATTAATTAAACCACTATTTGCAACTTTGTTTACAATTATATCTTCCATCGTTGATTTATAAGAATCCTAATTCAAGTTTTGCCTCTTCGCTCATCATGCTTTGATCCCATGTAGGTTCAAAAGTAATTTCAACTTTAGCAGATTTCACTCCCTCCACACTTCTTATTTTTTCTTCCACATCTGGAGGTAAAGTTTCCGCTACAGGACAAGACGGAGAAGTTAATGTCATCAATACATGCACATCATGTTCCTCATTAATATTAACTTCATATATCAATCCTAGCTCGTAAATATTTACAGGAATCTCAGGATCATAACATGTCCTTATCATGTCCAGTACATCTTTTTCTAAATGCTCCAACGTTTTTTCCATCTTCTTATTTATAATTGAAAAGCCAATGCGTATATTTTCATTTGTTTAATCATAGAAACCAAGCCATTGCTTCGCGTAGGTGATAAATGCTCTTTTAAACCAATTTGGTCAATAAAAGAAAGTTCAGTATGAACGATTTCTTCAGGTGTTTCATCGCTCATAACTCTAACTAGCAAACTCACAATTCCTTTAGGAATCTGAGCATCACTGTCGGCTTTGTAAAATACTTTTCCTTCTTTGAGCTCTGCATTCAACCAAACCTGACTTTGGCAACCTTTTATTAAATATTCTTCTGTTTTTAATCCTTCATCAATTAATGGTAATGCTCTACCAAGATCAATCAGGTATTCGTATTTTTCTGTCCAATCTTCGAACATTTCAAATTCCTCAACTATCTCGGCTTCTTTAGCTGCAATGCTCATTTCAACATTTTTTTTGCTAAGTGAATGGCAGCAATCATACTATCTATTTCATCAATCGTATTGTAAAATGCGAAGGAAGCTCTAATTGTTCCGGGCACTTTAAAAAAATCCATAACAGGTTGTGCACAATGGTGACCAGTTCTAACAGCTATTCCTTGCTTATCGAGAATAAAGCCAACATCATATGGATGCAACCCTTCAATGTTAAAGGAAATGACAGGTACTTTCTGCAAGGCTTTACCTATAAATTTAACTTCTTCAATTGATTGTAATGCAAGAGTTCCATATTGTAGTAAATTATTTTCGTACTTCAATACTTCTTCATGATTCAAGGCATTTAAATAATCGATAGCGACTCCAATGGCAATTCCACCTTCAATATTCGGTGTACCCGCCTCAAATTTAAAAGGGACTTCATTGTAGCTGGTTTTCTCAAACGTTACAGTTTTAATCATATCTCCACCGCCTTGGTATGGAGGAATTTCAGACAAAATCTTCTCTTTCCCATACAGAATGCCAACTCCTGATGGGCCAAACATTTTGTGCGCTGAAAAAACATAGAAATCACAATCCAAAGCTTGAACATCAACCTTAAAGTGAGGTACAGCTTGAGCGCCATCTATAAGAATAAGCGCTCCAACTTTTTTGGCCATATCCATAAGTTGACCAATTGGGTTGATAGTTCCAAGCGCATTAGATACGTGCATTACAGCAAGCATTCTCGTTCTTAAACCTATAATTTTCTCTGCTTCTTCTAATATTAATTCTCCATTTTCATCCATGGGAATTACTTTTAAAACTGCCCCAGTTTGTTCACATACCATTTGCCATGGAACAATATTCGCGTGGTGTTCCATAGCAGTTATTACTATTTCATCACCTGGTTTCAAATAATTTCTACCCCAGGTTTGCGCAACAAGATTGATACTTTCTGTAGTACCCTTTGTGAAAATGATTTCATTACTTGATTTTGCATGAATAAAATCTTTCACTTTTGCTCTAGCTACTTCATAAGCATCTGTTGCCATTTGGCTTAGGTGATGAACACCTCTGTGAATATTTGCATTGGTATAGGAGTAATAATTTACAAAAGAATCAATAACTACTTGAGGTTTTTGTGACGTAGCTCCATTGTCAAAATAAACGAGCGGTTTTCCATTTACCATTGTGGATAAAATTGGGAAATCAGCCCGAATTGCTTGTACATTAAAAATTTGTTTTTCTTTCTCCACAATCGTTTCCATTTTATTTAATTTGTTGAATCATTCTAGAAATAATTTCTGAAAGCTTTGTTCGAAATGAATCATGTTTAATTTTATTTATAACCTCGGCAGCATAAGCATCTAGCAGTAAAGCTTTTGCAATACTCTCTGAAATTCCTCTGGAACGTAAATAAAACAATTGCTCACTATCTATAAAACCTGTTGATGACCCATGAGAGCATTTCACATCGTCTGCATAAATTTCTAATTGAGGTTTGGTATTAACTGTTGCATCTTCGCTCAGTAAAATATTCTTATTGCTTTGGTAAGCATTTGTTTTTTGTGCGTCTTGCCTCACAAACACTTTTCCATTAAAAATAGCAGTTCCATCTCCGGCAACCGCACCTTTGTATAACTCGTTGCTTTCGCAATGTGGCATTTGGTGGTCTACTAACGTATGATTGTCGAATGTTTCTCCAGATTTTGGGAAATAAAATCCATCCAAATGTGCTTCGCAATGAGTCCCGTTAAGAACAATTTTTAAGTTGTTTCTTATAAGCTTTCCAGCCAAGGTAACTGTAACAGTTTCAAACTTAGCATTGTTTCGCAAATAAGCTTCTGTGGTTTGAACTATGCCCATTTTTTTACCAACTTCTTGAACATTGTACCAAATTACATTAGCTTTTTCTCCAACAACTATTTCGGTGAATCCGTTAATTAGGGTAGTTTCATCAATATTGGAAGAAATTTGAAGGTGAATAAAGTTAGCGAATGAGCCGTTTTCTGCAACTATTAGTATTCTTGGCTGTATAAGTTTGGGTTCATTTCCAGTACTTGACTGAATAATTTGAAAAGTCTTTTCAATATGAACATTTTCAGGAATGTATACAAACAATCCATCTTGGAATAATGCTGTATTAAGTGCAATAAATGAATCAGTATCTGTTTTAGTATGCATTCCTAAGTGCATTAAAGCATGCACATTCTTGGTGGCAATAGCTTCTGCAAGACTGCAAACAATAACTCCTTGAGGCCAATCCTTTTTTTGATTCAGTTTTTCATCGAAAAACCCATCAATTAAAAACAAATTGTTTGTGCCCTCAACTATTAAATCGTTTTTCACTTCATTACCAAGAGAATTTCTAGTTAATGAGTGATTCAATTCTGATTTTATAAATCCTTCAAAAGAAATGTACTTGTATTCTTCCCATTTTTTTGTTGGAAACCCTAAATTCTTAAATGCTTCTGCTGCTTTATTTCTAAAGCCAGAAAGTACAGGATTGTCGGGAAAAAATGCAGTTTTCTGTAATTCAAAATCTGCAAGTAATTTATCTTTTAACGTAACTCCGTCTATTATAGCACTCATCGTTTTTATTATTTAGGATAATGCCACTTCTTTTTTAATCCAATCGTATCCTTTTTCTTCTAGCTCTAAAGCCAGTTCTTTTCCACCTGATTTCACAATTTTTCCATCAAATAAAACATGTACAAAATCAGGAACTATATAATCCAGCAATCTCTGATAATGTGTAATTACAATAGTTGCGTTATCCTTCGATTTTAAGCGTGTAACACCATTGGCAACAACACGCAATGCATCAATATCTAAGCCTGAATCAGTCTCATCTAAAACAGCAAGTTTTGGCTGTAACATGGCCATTTGGAAAATTTCATTTCTTTTCTTTTCTCCACCTGAAAAACCTTCATTTACCGAACGGTTGGTAAGATTGGTGTCCATTTCCACTACTGCTTTTTTATCCTTCATCAATTGAAGAAATTCCTTAGGCTCCATCTGAGGAATTCCTCTGTAAGAACGTTGCTCGTTAATAGCGGTTTTTAAGAAATTTGTAATGCTAACACCAGGAATCTCCACAGGATATTGAAAAGCCAAGAAAATTCCTTCTCTTGCTCTGTCCTCTGGCGATAATTCCAATAAATCTTTCCCTTCAAAAAATATTTCTCCAGATGTTACTTCGTAATCTTCTCTTCCAGCTAGAACAGAAGCCAATGTACTTTTTCCTGAACCATTCGGCCCCATAATGGCGTGAACCTCTCCTGGTTTTACTTCCAGACTAAATCCTTTTAGTATTTCTTTTTCTTCTACCCTCGCATAGAGGTTACGTATACTTAACATGATAATTGAATTTTGTGCTTGTTTAAAATCATTCTAAATAATCTGCGAAAATAACAGTTTTATATGTATAAAGTTTAGTTTTTTTTTAATGGAAAGCCTTTACGTATGTTGATTGTGTTGAGTAGGAAATTTAGAATCTTTCATATAATCATATATAATTGATAATCTTTAAGATACGTTCATTTTATGAAATTTTGCAATTTACTTGCAAGATTTCATAAATGATTGTGGTATACTTCATAAACAGCCTATTACATAGCTCAATAGATTAGCAAATCATTTTCCATTTTTGGCTGCTACTTTACCAAAACCAACAAGAAAAAGTGAATTCATTTTCGACTTTCTTTTTGTATCGGAAGCAAATTCTTAAATCTTAAAATAACGAAACCCTAAAAGCATTTTTATTAATTAAGAGGCAATAAACATCATTCGCCAAATTGCGTTACTTTTGCAGCCGATGAAAAACATTCGTAACTTTTGCATCATTGCACACATAGACCATGGTAAATCAACCTTGGCCGATCGTCTCCTTGAATATACTAATACAATTACTAAGCGCGAATCTCAAGCTCAGGTCCTCGATGACATGGATTTGGAGCGTGAACGCGGTATTACCATTAAAAGCAAAGCCATAAAAATGGAGTATCTTTTAAATGGAGAAAAATACATTTTGAACCTAATAGATACTCCCGGACACGTTGATTTCTCTTACGAAGTTTCGCGTTCAATTGCAGCGTGCGAAGGTGCTTTGCTTATAGTTGATGCGGCACAAGGCATTCAAGCACAAACAATTAGTAATTTGTACCTAGCTTTAGAGCACGATTTAGAAATCATTCCAATTCTTAACAAAATGGACTTGCCGGGAGCAATGCCAGAAGAGGTAAAAGATCAAATTGTGGAATTAATTGGATGCAAACGTGAAGATATTCTCGCAGCATCAGGTAAAACCGGAATGGGCGTTCACGATATTTTAGAAGCCATCGTTAGCCGTGTTCCTGCTCCCAAAGGTGACCCAAATGGTGAGTTGCAAGCATTAATTTTCGATTCTGTATTCAATTCATTCCGTGGAATTTATGCATACTTTAGAGTTATTAATGGCTCAATTAAAAAAGGCGACAAAGTAAAATTTATGTCAACTGGAAGTGAATATTTTGCTGATGAAATTGGCTCCTTGCGCTTAAAACCAGAACCAAGAAATGAAGTAAATGCAGGTGACGTTGGTTATTTAATTTCTGGAATAAAAGAGGCCAAAGAAGTAAAAGTGGGTGATACCATTACACATGTTGACAAACCATGTAAGGAACAAATCAAAGGTTTTGAAGATGTGAAACCAATGGTATTTGCGGGAATTTTCCCCGTTGATACTGAAGATTATGAAGAATTGAGGTATTCTATGGAGAAACTTCAACTGAACGATGCTTCTCTTACTTTCGAACCTGAATCATCTGCTGCTTTAGGTTTTGGGTTCCGTTGTGGTTTCTTGGGAATGCTCCACATGGAGATAATTCAGGAAAGGCTGGAGCGTGAATTTAACATGACTGTAATTACTACAGTTCCAAACGTTTCTTATAAAGCTTATAAAACAAATGGAGAAGAGTTAGTTGTAAATAATCCAACTGACTTACCCGATCCTAGTAAATTAGATAGAATTGAAGAGCCTTACATTCGTGCACAGGTAATTACAAAATCGGAATATACTGGTGCCATTATGACATTGTGTATACAAAAAAGAGGATTCTTAGTAAATCAAAATTACTTAACCACAGACCGCGTTGAATTGGTTTTTGAAATGCCAATGGGTGAAATTGTATTCGATTTTTACGATAAATTGAAGTCATTATCCAGAGGTTATGCCTCATTTGATTATCACCCAATTAATTACAGAGAATCAAAACTGGTGAAGTTAGATTTAATGTTGAATGGAGAACCTGTGGATGCCTTGTCTTCTTTGATTCACAGAGATAATGCTTATGATTTTGGTAAAAAGATTTGTGAGAAACTTAAGGAATTGCTTCCGCGTCAACAATTCGAAATTGCGATACAGGCTTCTATAGGTGCTAAGATTATTGCGCGTGAAACAGTAAAAGCAATGCGTAAAGATGTTACTGCCAAATGTTACGGAGGAGATATCTCCAGAAAGCGTAAATTGTTAGATAAGCAGAAAGAAGGAAAGAAACGAATGCGCCAGGTTGGTTCTGTAGAAATTCCACAAACCGCATTCATGGCGGTGTTAAAGCTTGATTAGAAAATAATTTTACCAAACTGTAACTTTTATTTTTTGAATTGCTCTTAGGGCTCAAATTCTCCAAATTGTGACTGTAGCAGAATTCAATAAAAGTGTAGACTTGTTCTCAGATAACATCTATCGTTTTGTACTTAAAAACATGCGAATCGAAGATGAGGCAAGAGATATTGTACAAGATACCTTCGAAAAAGTCTGGCTCAAAGCGGCTGAAGTATCGTTTGAAAAAGTAAAGTCGTATTTGTTTACTACCGCTTACAGATTAATGCTAGAGAGAATACGCAAAAGCAGACGCACTACGTCAATTGATAATTCATTAAGGGTAGTTTCAGTAGATGAACAACCCGATTTTGATGTAATAAAAATCTTGAATGAAGGAATTTCTCACTTACCAGAAGATCAGCGTTCTGTTTTATTATTACGCGATTATGAAGGTTATCATTATGATGAAATCGGTCAAATTACTGGATTAAATGAAAGCCAGGTGAAAGTTTATATTTACCGAGCACGTGTTTTTTTAAAAAATTATATTGTAGCAGCCGAGAATTTAATATGAGCAAAATTACTACATATAATTACGAGGCCTTTTTATTAGATTATTGGGAAGGAAATTTGCCTGCAGAAGATATTGCAGAATTAATTTTATTTATTAATAATAATCCAGCATTAAATATAGAATTAAATGATTTGCCAAATTTTGAACCATTAGATAGTAGCAGGATTTCTGCAGATTTTAAATACAATTTAAAAAAATCTGCTGATGATGTAAAAGATAGATTTAATGAATTATGTATCGAATTTTATAATAAAACAATTTCAGCCGAAAACAAAATAGCATTAGATGCAATTATAAAAGAATTTCCCACTTTAGAACTTGAATTTAAATATTTCGGAATTACTTATTTAAAACCTGATTTAGATGTGTTTTTTCAAAATAAATCAGTTCTGCAAAAATCATTTATTCCTGCCAATAGTTTTGAATACAAAACTATTCAGTACATTGAAAATGAAATGAGCAGTTCAGAAAAAGAAACTTTTGAAAAAGAAGTTGCCGAAAATGATGCATTAAAAATCGAATTCAATAAATATAAAAAAACAAAATTAGTTGATGTAGATATTATATTCGAATACAAAAACAAATTATATAAAACAGAAAATAAAAAAGGAATTGTTCCAATTTGGATGCGTTATGCTGCTGCAGCTGCAATTTTTATTAGTGCAGGAGTTTATTTTGTGAATAAGGATTCAATTAAAAACCAAGGAATTGCAAGTATTCAACCCGATACAACAAATTACATTAGACCCGTAAAGAATAATGTGCTAGAATTAGATACTACTTTCGAGAAACAATCAGTTATTCCTAATAAAAAGCGTGATATTCCAAGGTCAATAATTCAAGAAAATAAAATAACTCTTGAGCCATTGCTTACTTTGAGGCATAAAGCTAAAATAGAAATAGAAGAGCCATTTGTTTTAGAAACAGAATATATTGCAAATTCTACTCTTCCTGATTTAAAGCTAAATGAGATAACTGAATGGAGAAATAGTAATGAAATATCTTCTCGCAATTTATTTATTAAAAAAATAAAGAAAATTCTCAAGAAAGAAAATATAGATTTAGATACGCCAATTGAAAGTATAAAAGAAAATGGTTTGGCAGAATCTAGCATTAAAGGATTAGAATTAATTACAAACGGAGCCATAAGTGTTAAAAGAGAAAATACCGAAAATGGCACAAGATACAAGGGTTTTAGCATTGGTTCATTGAGCTATAGTCGCTCAAATTCAAAATAATTTAATGCCTTGTGTAACTTTTAATTTAATAGCCTCTCTTACCTCCAAAATAATCCATAAATAATATAATTATGAAAAATTCAATTTTAACTATTGCAATAATGCTGATGTCTTGCATTTCATTAATTGCACAAACTGGACTTGAAAAACGAGAACTAACCGCATTTCAAGAAATAAATATTGCAGGAAATTTAGACGTATATATAAGTCAATCAAATGAAGAAAGTATAAGTGCCATCGCAGAAGATTTTAAAACAATGCAAATATCAAATGATAAAAATGTATTGCTTTTAAGTGGCGCTAGTGAAGGCAAAGTTTACTTAAAACTTAAAGAATTAAATTCCTTAATTATATCAGGTTCTTCAGATGTTTACAGCTCAGATACATTAAAAGGGAATAATTTTAAATTAATTTGTTCAGGCGCTGGTGATGCCAATTTACTTTTTAAATACAACGAAATTGAAGCTTTAATAAGCGGAACTTCAGATGCAAAATTGGCGGGTTCTGCTAATAATTTAAAAGGAATAGTTTCAGGTGCGGGTGATTTAAAAGCATATAAATTAATTTTACAAAATGCTGATTTATTGATTTCAGGAAGTGGAGATGCACAAGTAAATGTTGTAAATAAATTAAAATGTAGTGTTGCAGGAGCTGGTACATTATATCACGCTGGCGAACCCAAAGAAATGGATGTGAATGTTTCAGGCTCAGGAGAAGTGAAAAAATCTAATACCGAAGCAGGGGCATCAGATACAACACGCATACAGTTAGGAAATAAACAAATAATTATTTTAGATAAAGACGGAAAAAACAAAATTGAAATAGGTGATGATGTAATGGTTGA
>Ga0247831_1001976_pt1 | contig 35470 bp, 26 predicted proteins | sample LaCruzMarch2015__9_FD_192406 | JGI IMG/M metagenome (GOLD analysis project Ga0247831, IMG submission 192406) | Freshwater microbial communities from meromictic Lake La Cruz, Castile-La Mancha, Spain - LaCruzMarch2015_1m | ecosystem: Environmental > Aquatic > Freshwater > Lake | place: Spain...
CCGGTGCGACCGAGCAGGTCAGAGCCAAAAGCCCACAACACTCCGCACACTGCCAAAACCAGCACAAAACCGTGCCACCCACAGCACCGTGCAGCCCTTTCGCAGAGGTCTCGCTTCGCGGTGGAGGAGCACGGAGAGCTCGGCGTCTCAACAGCAATTGGCCACCAAGGTTACGGTGCTCCTCCACCGCGAAGCGGGGGAGGGGGACCAAGCAAAGCTTGGTGGAGGGGGCGTCCGGCGCTACCCCTCGATGGCGATGCCGGCGTCCATCACCATGCGGACCAGTTCGGCGAGGCTGCGGGCCTGCATCTTGGCCATCAGGCCGGCGCGGTAGACCTCGACGGTGCGGGGCGAGATGCCGAGGTCGAAGGCGATGGTCTTGTTGGCCTGCCCGGCGACGACGCCGCCCAGCACCTGCCGCTCGCGCTCCGAGAGGGTATCGAGGCGCTGGCGCACCTGCTCGGCGGCGGCGGCGGACTGGTGCTGCTCGGCGGCGCGGTTCACGGCGCGGGTGATCGAGCTGATAATCACCTCGTCGCTGAACGGCTTCTCGATGAAATCGAGCGCGCCGGACTTCATCGCCTCGACCGCCATCTGCACGTCGCCATGGCCGGTGATGACGATGGCGGGAAGCATGGCGCCCGCCTCGCGCAGGCGGCGCAGCAGCTCGACGCCGTCCATGTCCGGCATGCGGAGGTCGGTGATCAGGCAGCCATTGGCGATGGTCGGAGCGAGCTTGAGGAACTCGGTCGCCGCTTCGTGCACGCGCACGGCAAACCCGGAGGTCTGCAGCAGGAAGGCCAGCGAGTTGCGGACAGCTTCCTCGTCATCGACGATGTGAACGACAGTGTCAGCTATACTCAACGGCGGCCTCGGTCAGCAAAGGCAGGGTGAAGGTGAATGTCGCACCACCCGCCTCGTTACGCCGCACCACCAGTTCGCCGCCATGCGACTCAATGATGCGCCTGGAAATCGACAGCCCCACCCCCATACCATTGGGTTTGGATGTGACAAATGGCTGGAACAGCTGCGGGGCAATGTCCTCGGCGATGCCGGGGCCGGTATCGGCAACCTCGACCTTCAGCCGGCCATTCTCGGCGGGGCTGGTGGTGACGGTCAGCTGCTTCACGGTGCTGTCGCGCATCGCTTCCATGGCGTTGCGCATCAGGTTGATGAGCACCTGCTGGATCTGCACGCGATCGGCGACAACCACACTGTCGTCGCGGCCGAACTCGAACACCGACTTGATGGCGCGCTCGCGCGAGCCGACAAGCGCAAGGGCCCCGGCCTCCTCGATCAGCTTCTTGATGTCTTCGGGGTGCCGCTCGGTGTCGCCCCGGGTGACGAACTCGCGCAGGTGGCGGATGATGTCGCCGGCGCGCAGGGCCTGCCTGGCGGTTTCCTCGAGGGCGCCCCGCATGCGCGTGGCATGTTCGTCGTCGAGCTTTTCCAGCATGCGCCGGCAACCCTGCACGTAGTTGGCGATGGCCGACAGCGGCTGGTTGAGCTCGTGCGCCAGCGTCGAGGCCATCTCGCCCAGCTCGTTGACCCGGGCGAGGCGGATCAGCTCGTTGCTGGCCTGGTCCAGCTTGGCCTGCGATTCTTCGCGCTCGGTCAGGTCGCGGATGAAGCCGGTGAAGAACGTCTGCCCGCCGACCGTCACCTGGCCGACGGCCAGCTTCATCGGAAAGGTCGAACCATCCTTGCGGCGGCCGACCACCACCCGGTCGACGCCGATGATGCGCTTCTCGCCGGTGGTGAGGTACCGCATCAGGTAGGCGTCATGCTGCTCACGATAGGGCGTGGGCATCAGGATCGAGACGTTCCGGCCCACCGCCTCCTCGACCGTGTAGCCGAACTGCCGCACTGCCGAGGTGTTGAACGACTGCATGATGCCTTTGGCGTCGATCACCACCGTGGCATCGGGCACCGTGTCGAGGATCGACTGCAGGTGCAGCTCGCGTTGGGTCAGTTGCGCCTGGGTCTGCGCCATCTGCCAGCCTGTCCAGGTGAGGGCCGCAAGCCCGGCTGCCGCAACGCCCAAAGCGGCGGGCAGGCTGGTCGGGGCAATCAGCACGGCCGCCACCCAGACGCACCCCACCAGCAGCATCGCCAGGAAGCTCTTCGCTCGACTACCGGTCACGCTGTGCCTTCCGCCCCAGGGGCGCCATGTCCACCCCCTCCATCGCCAGCCCGAAACCGGCTGCGCTGTCAGTTCAGGCTATCCCGCGGCGGGCGGCACGACAACCACGGCTGTCGGCACGGCCCGCGGGTTGCGCCGTGCCGCCTGAGATGCCACATAGCGGTTCGTCAGCTGGCGCCCCGGCGACGGGCCCCGGATGAAACGGGGCAGGTCGACCGCAGCGCCAGACTCTCCTCCAGCCGGACGGTGCCCGATGGAAAACAACCCGATCGCAATGCTCACCCGCCTTGCCACTGGGGACTTCCATGCCTGCCACCATAACACTGCACGACCTGGGCTGGTCGACGCCTGACGGCCACGACCTCTTTCAACATCTCGACCTGAGCTTCGGCGCCGAGCGTACCGGACTTGTCGGCCGCAACGGCGTCGGCAAGACGACGCTGCTGCGCCTCGTTGCCGGTGACCTGACGCCGCAGAGCGGCACCGTGACCACGAGCGGCCGGATCGCCGTGCTCCGCCAGTCAGTCCGCCCGGAGCCCGATGAAACCGTCGCCAGCCTGTTCGGCGTCACGGCCCGCCACTATTGCCGCTACGGCGTCTGCGCGTGCGGACGCTTCAGGCCCGGTTCATCTTGGGTGGCGGAAAGCGGAAACATTTGGAATTGTCACGAGCACTTTGCCAGAAAAAGACACAGTTCTGGAGTGCTTAGCCCCAACTGGGCATCTTGGGTGAGGGATTAAATGAAGCGGCTTCTAGGGTCCGCCGGCTGGCTAATCGCCATGCTGGTTCTGGCGTTCAACATCGGTGGCGCCATCGCGCAGGATCGGGCGATCAGCCTGATGCCCGGCACCGACCTCCCCGGCTTCGATTACAGCGTGGTGAAGGACACCACGCTCGATGCCTGTTCCGCGGCGTGCTCCGACGATCGCATCTGCCGCGCCTTCACCTTCAACGAGAAGGCCAAGTGGTGCTTCCTCAAGGGCGCTGCCGGGCCGGAGACCGCCTTCACCGGCGCCACCTCGGGCAAGGTCGATCCGGCCGCCGAGCAGGTGCTGGTCGCCGAGCGCCAGGCCGAGCTGCCCTTCCCGGCCTCCGATCTCGTCTACTACGCCCAGTATTTCGCCCAGCAGTTGCCCAGCACCGACGTTCCGCCGCAGAACCTGAGCTATGACGACCTCGTCAGGGCCGGCGACGACGCCGCCGCGACCGGCAACTCCGCTGCCGCCAACGTCTCCTACCGCCAGGCGCTGGCGCTCAATCGCAACGATCCGGCCCTGTGGCTGAAGCTCGCCGATGTGCAGATCGATCGCGCCGATGCCGACCTGCGCAACAACAATTCCTCCTCCGCCTACGACTTCGCGCAGACCGCCACCTGGTCGGCGACCAACGCCTTCCTGCTGTCCGAGAGCGTGGCCGAGCGCGCCAAGGCCCTCGCCCGCCTCGCCGCCGGCTTCGAGCGCCGCACCATGTGGCGCGAGTCGATTGCCACCTACCGCGCCTCGATCGCCCTGGTCGACGATGCCGGCCTGCAGGGCCGCCTCGACCAGGTGGTGGCCGAGCACGGCTTCCGCATCGCCTCCAACGAAGTGGATTCCGAAGCCGCCGATCCGCGCATCTGCGTGGTGTTTTCCGACCCGCTGCCGGCCGGCGACACCGATCTCTCGAGCTATGTCGTGGTCGATGGCGCGCCGCAGGTCGCCGTCGAGACCGAGCAGAGCCAGCTCTGCATCACCGGCGTCCGCCACGGCCAGCGCTACAGCATCCGCGTCCGTTCGGGCCTGCCCTCGGCGGCCGGCGAGCAGCTGCGCGCCGATGCCGAGCTTAACGTCTACGTGCCTGACCGCTCGCCGTTCGTCGGCTTTGCCAACAATGCCTACGTGATGCCCGCCGGTCTCGGCGGCGGCCTGCCGATGACCTCGGTGAATGCCACCTCGGCCGATATCGCCATCTACCGCATCGGCGACCGCAACATTGCGACCGCCGTGCGCCAGGGCATTTTCCGCGGCACGCTCGACGGCTATTCGGCCGAAGACGTCGCCGACCGCTATGGCCAGCAGGAGTTCGCGGGCACCGTCGACCTGTCCAAGGGCCAGGCCAACGACATGACCATCACCGCCATCCCGGTGAGGGAGACGCTCGGCACGCTGGAACCCGGCGCCTATGTCATCACCGCCAGGGTGACCGGCGGCAAGGCCGAGTTCTGGCAAGAGATGGCCACACAGTGGTTCATCGTCACCGACCTCGGCCTCACCACCGTCTCGGGTGAGGATGGCGTGCATACCTTCGTCCGCTCGCTCACCAGCGCCCGGCCGGTGGCAGGCTCGAAGGTTCGCCTCGTTGCGGTGAACAACGAGATCCTCGGGGAAACGACGACCGACGCCAATGGCGAAGCCATCTTCGCGGCGGGCCTCGCCCGTGGTGAGGGCGGCCGTGCGCCGCAGCTCGTCGTCGCCGAAACCGATGCGGGCGACTACGCCTTCATCGACTACACCCGCCCGGCCTTCGATCTCACCGATCGCGGCGTCGACGGCCGGCCGACTCCGGGGCCGCTTGACCTCTGGGCCACCACCGAGCGCGGCGTCTATCGCCCCGGCGAGACGGTGTTCCTCACCGCGCTGCTGCGCGACACGCGGGCCAAGGCGGTCGAAAAGCTGCCGCTGACGCTCGAACTCGAACGTCCGGACGGCGTGGTGGCGGATCGCCAGATCCTCAAGGACGGCGGCGCCGGTGGCTACAGCGTCGCCCTGCCGCTGGCCAGCGAAGCGATGCGTGGCTCATGGACGGTGCGCCTCTACGCCGACCCCAAGGCTCCGGCGCTCAACAGCACCAGCTTCCTCGTCGAGGATTTCGAGCCGGAACGCCTGGCCTTCGAGATTTCGGCTGAACTGGGTCCGGTGAGCGCCGGCGAGGTCACCGAGGTTTCGGTCGCCGCCAAGTACCTCTATGGCGCCACCGCCCCCGGCCTCGACATCGAGGCGGACTCGATCGTCCGCGCCGTGCCGACCCTCAGCGACTTCCCCGGCTACGTCTTCGGCCGCGTCGATGATACCTTCACCACCGACTACCAGCCGCTTGGCAGCGTCGGCACCACCGATGACGAGGGCAACGCCACGGCGGAGATCATCGTCCCCGAGCCGCCGGCCACCACCCGGCCGCTGACGGCAACGCTGGCGGTACGCCTGATCGATACGTCGGGCCGCGCCATCCAGCGCAACCTGACGCGTCCGGTGACCCCGCTCACCAGCCTGATCGGCCTCAAGCCGCAGTTCAGCGAGGATGACGGCCTCGACGAGGGCAGCACCGCTGCGTTCGACGTGATCGTCGTCGGCACAGACGGCCAGCATGCCGACGAGGCCGGGCTCGAATGGTCGCTGAGCCGCATCGAGACCAACTACCAGTGGTACCGCAACAACGGCACCTGGAAGTGGGAAGCCGTCACCACCACCCGCGAAGTCGGCAACGGCAGCGTCGACGCGGTGGCAAGCGGCCCCGTGACCGTCAGTGCGCCCGTCAGCTGGGGCCGCTACCGGCTCGAGGTGAACTCGACCGGCGACGCGGCGACCTCGTCCACCTACGAGTTCTATGCCGGCTACTACTACGCCGAAGCTGGTTCCGACACGCCGGACGAGCTCGACGTTGCGCTCGACAAGACGGCCTACCGTCCCGGCGATACCGCCATCCTCAAGCTCGAACCGCAGTTCGCCGGCACCGCGCTGGTGCTGGTGGTCGATGACGGCATCATCGACATGCGGTCGGTCGAAGTTCCGGCGGAGGGCATTTCCGTCGAACTGCCCGTCACCGACCAGTGGGGTCCGGGCGCCTATGTCACGGCCACGCTCTATCGGCCGGCCGACGCTACCGAAAAGCGCATGCCGGCGCGTGCGCTCGGCGTCGCCTATGCCGACGTGGAGCCGGGCGACCTGCAGCTCGACGTCTCGATCGAGGCGGATGAGGTGTATGCCCCCCGTGCGCCGCTCACCGCCACGGTGAAACTCGCCAACGTGCAGCCGGGCGACACGGCCTATGTCACCGTCGCCGCGGTCGATCTCGGCATCCTCAACCTGACGCGCTTCGCCGTGCCCGATCCGGATGGCTGGTTCTTCGGCCAGCGCCAACTCGGCGTCGAGTTCCGTGACCTCTACGGCGCGCTGATCGACCCGACGCAGGGCACCATCGGCGCCGTGCGCTCGGGCGGTGACGGCGAAGGCTTCGCCAGCGGCACCCCGCCGCCGACGACCGTACTCGTCGCCCAGTACACGGGCATCGTGACGGTGGGCGAGGGCGGCACGGCCGAAGTCACCTTCGACATGCCCGACTTCAACGGCACGGTGCGCCTGATGGCCATCGCCTGGACCGCCTCCGCCATCGGCCATGCCTCGGCCGACGTGATCGTGCGCGATCCGGTCGTGGTCACCATGACGCCGCCGCGCTTCCTGCGCCTCAACGACACCTCGCGCCTGCTGGTCGAGATCAACAACCTCTCGGGTACCCCCGGCGCCTACAGGGTTGAGCTGATCACCGGCGAGGGCCTCTCGACCGATGCGGCAACGCAGACAGTGGAGTTGCCCACCGGCGAGCGGACTGCGCTCGATCTCAGCCTCACCGGCACGGCGATCGGCGACCAGAGTCTCAAGCTCATCGTCACCGATCCCAGCGGCAACGCGCTGGTGAAGGACCTCGTGCTCGGCGTCCGCGCTGCCTCCGGCCCGCTCACCACCTCGGTGCTCGTGCCGATCGGGCCGGGTGAAACGGTTACCCTCGATGGCAGCCGCTTCGATGGGCTGATCCCGCGCTCGGCCAGCCTGACCTTCGCGGTCGGCCCGATTGCCCGCCTCGACGTGCCCGAACTGCTGCTGTCGCTCGACCGCTACCCCTATGGGTGCGCCGAGCAGGTGGCGAGCCGGGCCCTGCCGCTGCTCTACCTCAACGACGTGGCCCGGATGATGGGCCTCGGGACCGACGATACGCTCGCCCAGCGCATCCGCGACGCCATCGCGGACGAACTGAGCAAGCAGAACTCCGCCGGTGGCTTCGGCCTCTGGGGGCCGTTCTCGGGCTCCGAGCTGTGGCTCGACGCCTATGTCACCGACTTCCTGCTCCGGGCCCGCGCCGAAGGCTATGCGGTGCCGGACCAGGCGATGACCATGGCGCTCGACAACCTCTCCAACCAGGTCTCCTACGCCTCCGACTTCACCTCGGGCGGCGAGGATATCGCCTACGCCCTGCTCGATCTCGCTCGGGCCGGCCGGGCCGCCATCGGCGACCTGCGCTACTACCTCGAAGCCAGGCTCGACGCCTTCTCGTCGCCGCTCGCCAAGGCCCAGCTCGGTGCCGCGCTCGCCCTCTACGGCGATCGGACCCGCGCTGCCGAAGCCTTCGCCGCCGCGGTCGAAGACCTGAAGGTGGCCGAGGATCGCTACCGCTACCGGGCCGACTACGGCAGCCGCCTGCGTGACACCGCCGCGGTGCTCGCGCTCGCCGCCGAGTTCAGCCCGGCCGGCATCGATCTTGCCGCGCTCACGCAGCAGCTCGCGGACCTCCGTGACGCCACCCGCTGGAGCTCGACACAGGAAGATGCCTGGACGCTCGTCGCCGCCTCGGCCCTGGCCCGCTCGGCCACGCTCGGTAAGGTGACGGTCGATGGCGAGGCGCTCGAGGGCACCGCCTACCGCCGCTACGACGACGTGGTGATCGCGGGCTCGCCCGTTACCATCACCAACGAGGGCAATACCGCGACCGAGATGAGCGTCTCCGTCACCGGCATTCCGGTTACGCCTCCGGCTGCCAGCAGCGACGGGTTCTCCATCACGCGGGAGTATTTCCTCGTCGACGGTACCCCGGCCGACCTCGCCACCGTGCGCCAGAATGACCGGTTCGTGGTCAAGCTGACGGCAGTGCCGACCACGCTCGGTTCCGGCCAGTACGTCATCGCCGATCCGCTGCCGGCCGGGTTCGAGATCGAGAACCCGAACCTGCTCGGTGGCGCGGGCGGCGTCGGCGACCTGTCGAGCTGGCTCGCCCTCGATACGCCGGCCAACGTCGAGTCGCGCACCGACCAGTACGTTGCCGCCTTCCGCGTCTACGCGGCTGTGCCGAGCGTCACGACCGCGTATCTCGTCCGCGCCGTCTCGCCGGGCAGCTTCGTGCTGCCGGGAGCGACGGTGGAGGACATGTACCGGCCGGAACTGCGCGGCAACACCGACGCCGGCCAGATCGAGATCGTCACGGCTGGTCCGTGATGATTGGTGGTGTTTGCATAAGCAACCGCATGGGCGGCCCGGGGAAATCCCCGGGCCTGTCCTGTGGGGCACGAGGATGGACCGTCCCCGACCTGTCATCCCTGCGAAAGCAGGGACCCACGTCGTCATCCGCGCAGGTCTTCAGGTGGGTCCCTGCGTTCGCAGGGATGACACCGTGGTGAAGCTGTCCACCATAAAGCAGGGCCGATCGCGACTTCTTGGCCTTGCCGCCCTCGTCCTGATGGTCGGCGGTTCGGCGTCGCTGATCTACGGCAACCAGGTGGTGAACGAGTTGCGGCACACGCTGCCGCCGGTGCCGGACCTTGCGACGGTGCCGGTCTCGACGCTGGTGGTGGACAATGCCGGCGCGCTGCTGCGTCCGTTCACCGCCGATGGTGGTCGCTGGCGGCTGCCGGTGAGCATACCGGACGTCGATCCGCGCTTCCTCGACATGCTCGTCGCCTACGAGGACAAGACCTTCCGCGCCCACCACGGCATCGAGTGGTCGTCAATGGCGCGCGCGGCGCTGCAGTTCGCCGGGGCAGGGGGGCAGATCGTTTCGGGCGGCTCCACCCTCACCATGCAGGTGGCCCGGCTGGTGCAATCCGAGGGCACCCGCTCTCCCTGGGGCAAGCTGCGCCAGATGGTGCACGCATCCGAGCTCGAGCAGCGCCTCAGCAAGGACGAGATCCTCACGCTTTATCTGACGCTGGCGCCCTATGGCGGCAATATCGAGGGCGTGCGGGCCGCCAGCCTCGCCTATTTCGGCAAGGAGCCGCGGCGCTTGTCGATCGCCGAGAGCGCGCTACTCGTCGCCCTGCCGCAATCGCCCGAGGCCCGGCGGCCGGATCGTGACGCGGCGGCCGCGCTCCTGAGCCGCAACAATGTGCTCGACCGCATGCTGCTGGCCGGCGTCATCTCGGCGGAGGAAGCCGAAGTGGCGAAGGGCGAGCCGGTGCCCAGTGCCCGCCAGGAATTCCCCATGCTCGCCGCCCACCTGGCACAGGCGGCGGTGAAGGCGAACCCCGACGAGCGCGTCATCGAACTGCCCGTCGATGGCCGGCTGCAGGCGGCGCTCGAACACCTCGCCTCGACCCGTGCCACCAAGCTCGGCCCCAATGTCTCGGTGGCCGTGCTGGTCGCCGACCAGCAAACCGGCGACATCCTCGCCTCGGTCGGCTCGGCCGGCTTCCTGAAGAACGAGGCCGCCGGGTTCATCGACATGACGTCGGCCGTCCGCTCACCCGGCTCGACGCTGAAGCCGCTGATCTACGGCCTCGCGTTCGAGCTCGGCTTCGCCCATCCCGAAAGCCTGATCGAGGACCGGCCGACCGGCTTCGGCAACTGGGTGCCGGTCAATTTCGACGGTTTCACCCGTGGCACGGTGTCGGTGCGGCAGGCGCTGATCCAGTCGCTGAACATCCCCGCCGTCATCACGCTCGACGCGGTCGGTACGCCCCGGCTGGTGCAGCGGATGAAGCGCGCCCACGCGCTGCCGCAACTGCCCGCCAACACCTCGGCGGGCCTCGCCATCGGGCTGGGCGGCGTCGGCCTCACCCTGCGGGACCTCGTCTCGCTCTATGCCGCCATCGCGCGAGGCGGCTCGCCGGTGCATCTCGAAGACGGTGTGACGCCGCGGGCGCCCGATGCCGCCACGGCCGCTCCGGTGCTCGATCCGGTCGCCGCCTGGTATGTCACCTCCATCCTCGCCGATGTGCCGCCGCCTGTAAACGGCACGGCCGGCCGCATCGCCTTCAAGACCGGCACCTCTTACGGCTACCGCGACGCCTGGGCCATCGGCTATGACGGCCGCACGGTGATCGGTGTCTGGGTCGGCCGCCCGGATGGCGCGCCGGTGCCGGGGATCGCCGGTATCACCGCCGCCGCGCCGATCCTGTTCGAGAGCTTCGACCGGCTGGGCCAGCGCACCGCCAAGCTGCCCGGCGCCCCCAACGGCACGCTGTTCGGCACCAATGCCGACCTGCCGCAGCCGCTGAAGCGCTTCCGCCATCCCGACCTGCAGATGGTGGCGCGCGACGCCGCCCCGGTGATCGCCTTCCCGGCCGATGGGGTCGATGTCGATCTCGGCCTTGCCTCGGGCGCCCGGCTGCCGCTCAACATCAAGATCCGCAATGGTGTGCCGCCCTTCACCTTTTTCGCCAACGGCGCGCCGTTCGGCCGTTCGGCCTTCGCGCGCCAGACCAGCTGGACGCCGGACGGACCTGGCTACGTCACCCTGTCGGTGGTCGATTCCGGCGGGCGATCGGACGTGGTGAAGGTGTTTGTGGAGTAACACGGTCGCCAAACTCGACCGCAGAGGCATCTGCCGCCCGGTTTACTTTGCAAGCCGGCCTTGCAGGCTTGTTAAGATTTCCGCTCCTAGTGTGACTTAAGTTGGGTCTCGCCTGGGGTCAACGGTGCGCATTCTCATTGTCGACGACAGCCGGTCGAGCCTCGCGTTCCTGCGGCAGGTCGTAGGCGAACTGGGCTTCACGGGCATCGAGTGCATGCTGCACCCGGTCGAGGCACTCCGCCGGGCCGCCGAAGTGCAGTTCGACGTCGTGCTCGTCGACAACATCATGCCCGGCATGGACGGCGTGGAGCTGACTCGCCGGCTGCGGGCGCGCGACGACTACCGCCTCGTGCCGATCATCATGGTCACCTCGGTGGATGATCCGCTCTTGCGCGTCAGCGCCGTTGCTGCGGGTGCCACCGACTTCATCCAGAAGCCCTTCGACGTCACCGAACTGCAGGCGCGCGTGCGGAACCTGCTGGCGCTGCGGCAGGCCCAGCGCGAACTGGCCGACCGCGCGCAGTGGCTGTCCCGCGAGGTCGAGATCGCCACCCGGGATCTCGTGGCGCGCGAGGAAGAGATCATCTGGCGGCTCGCCCGCGCCATCGAGTATCGCGATGGCGACACTGGCGAGCACGTGTCGCGCGTCGCGCAGATCTCGCGCATCATCGCCGAGGGCATAGACCTGGAGGCCGAACGCTGCCGCGTCATCTACCTGGCGGCACCGCTGCACGATATCGGCAAGATCGGCATCGCCGATGCCATCCTTTCCAAGCCTGGCAAGCTGTCTCCCGATGAACTCGTTGCCATGCGCCGGCATGTCTCGATCGGCGCCCGTATTCTCGAGAACGGTTCGTCCGAGATCATTCGCACTGCCGAACTTATTGCCCAGTCGCATCACGAGAAGTGGGATGGCACCGGCTATCCCGACCGCCTTTCCGGTCTCGACATTCCCGTCGAGGCACGGGTCGTCGCCATAGCGGACGTGTTCGACGCCCTCTGCTCGGTGCGACCCTACAAGCAGGCGTGGTCGATCGACGACGCGTATCGCGAGATCGTCAGGCTCGCCGGCAGCCACTTCGACCCCGTCTGCGTCGCCGCCTTCGAAGCGCGCTGGCCGGAAATCTCCGCGCTGTTCGAGACCGCCCGTGCGACGGAACGTCTCGCGGGTTAAGCCTCACTGTCGGAGTTATTCCCGATCGGAAATCCACTCCGGTGCGCGCGAGTCGAGCGCGGCCGGCCGCTTCGGCAAAGCAGTCACAGAAATCCACTTTGCAGTCCCGTGTTGGCAGCAAGTATAGCTGAACGCAGCAAGCGTGAATCGTTGCGCTCGCAAGAAAGTATAGTGCTGAATTGATTCATGTGTAACGAATGGTTTCCCATCTCGGATTCACTGGTGGCGGAGAATCAAAGGCGCAGTCCTCGCGATGATTAGTCAGTAATGTTGCTTGTACAATTTGAATTCAATTATAAGTAGTAAGCTAGTTTTAACAAGTAGCTCCGATGATGTCCTTGTCAGGGCAGATGGCATTTTCGAGTGGACGCGGGATAGCTGAAAGCCACTCAGCGGCGGGGGGCGCCGAGATGTGTGCACGCCCGCGGCATGAGTCAGACGTAAATGCGCATCCATTTTAATTCAGTTGATCGAAAAGGCGGGCACCCAGTGAACGACTCATTCTCCCTTGAACTGTCGGGTGAGCTTGGCTTGCGCGGCATCGAGAAGCTGAAGTCCGACATCATGGCGGCGCTCGAAGCCCACGATGCAGTTGCTCTCGAGACCAGCTTGGTCGAGAGCGCCGACGCTTCCGCCATCCAGTTGCTCCTCGCAGCGCAGAAGACGGCCAATGCGGAAGGCAAGTCGCTGAGCCTCTCCGCTCCCGCTGCCGGCGCGCTCGCCCGAACCCTGTCGACGCTCGGCCTCGTTGCCGCCGACGGAACGCCGCTCGTGCCCGAAACCTCGACCTGGACCATCAGCAAGGCCGCCGCATGACCAAGACCATCCTCACCATCGATGACAGCGCCTCGATCCGTCAGATGGTCGCCATGACGCTCAAGGGGGCCGGGCTCAACGTGCTTGAGGCCGGCAATGGCGCCGAGGGGCTCACCAAGGCCACCACCAACACGGTGCATGCGGTCATCACCGACCTCAACATGCCGATCATGAACGGCCTCGAGTTCCTCAAGAAGTTCCGCCAGCACCCGGCCGGCAAGGGCATTCCAGTGATCCTGCTGACCACCGAATCCGACGACGAACTGAAGCGCGAGGCCCGCGAGTCCGGCGCCACCGGCTGGATCGTCAAGCCGTTCAAGCAGGACCAGCTTCTGGCCGTAATCAAGAAGGTGACGGGCGCATGAGTTCCGATCCCGCCGATACTTTCCGCCAGGAGGCGCGCGAGCTGCTGGAGCAGCTGGAACAGGGCCTGCTGGACCTGGAGCAGAACCCGGCCGACATTGACTTGGTCAACTCGGTCTTCCGCGCGCTCCATACCATCAAGGGCTCCGGCGCGATGTTCGGCTTCGCCGACGTTGCCGCCTTCGTCCACGAGTTCGAGACCGCTTTCGACCGCGTCCGCAAGGGGCTCTCGCCGGTTACGCCCGAGCTGGTCGCCATCGCCCTCGACGCCAAGGATCATGTCCATGCGCTGATCGAGGACGCGGACAGCGCGGTGGAACTTGGCGAGCCGATCCTTGCTGCCCTGCGCACCCTGGTAGAGCCCGGTCATGCCGTCGCCGCCCCTATTGCAGCGGCGCAGGCCTCAACTGTCGCAGAGCCTGTCGGGCTCGCTGCAACGCGCTGGCGCATCCGCTTCCACCTGCCCTCCGACGCGCTGCTGTACGGCACGAACCCCGTGCTGCTGCTCGGCGAAATCGCCGAACTGGGTCCGTGTGAGATCACCGCGCTCACCGATGCGGTGCCGACCCTCGATGCAATCGACCTCGAAGGCTGCTACCTTGGCTGGAGGGTCGACCTGACCCACCCTGATCCGACCGCCGCCCTCGACGACATCTTCCTGTTCCTCAAGGACGGGATGGACCTGTCGATCGAACCGCTGCTCGATGCACCGCCGATCGTCGAAGCGCCTGCAGCCGAACTCGACGAACCCGAGGCGGCGCCAGCCATCGCGCCAGTCGCCGAGGCCACGCCGGTTCGCGAAGCCGACCCCGAGCGTGCCGATCGTGCGGCCGCCGCGGCCGCCACCTCGCTGCGTGTCCCTGCCGAACGCCTCGATGAGCTGATGGATCGCGTCGGCGAACTGGTCATCGCCCAGGCCCGCCTGTCGCAGATGGCGGCACAAAGCTCCGATGCCAACCTCAAGACCGTCGCCGAGGAACTCGAGCGCCTGAGCTCCGGCCTGCGCGACACCACCATGGGCATCCGCATGGTGCCGATCGGCTCGCTGTTCTCGCGCTTCCGCCGCCTCGTGCACGATCTCAGCCGCGACCTCGGCAAGCAGATCGAGTTCATCACCACGGGCGAAGACACCGAACTCGACAAGACCATGATCGAGCGCCTCGCCGACCCGCTGGTCCACCTCATCCGCAACGCCGTTGACCACGGCCTCGAGGGCGAGGCTGCCCGCCAGAAGTCCGGCAAGCCGGTCAAGGGCACTGTCCGCCTGTCCGCCGTGTACGCCGGCGCCGAAGTCGCCATCTCGGTCTCCGACGACGGTGCCGGGCTCGACCCGGCCCGCATCCGACAGAAGGCCGAGGAGCAGGGGATCATCACGGCTGACCAGCGCCTCACCGACCAGGAACTGTTCCAGCTCATCTTCGCCCCCGGTTTCTCGACGGCAAAGGAAGTCACCTCGCTCTCGGGCCGCGGCGTCGGCATGGATGTGGTCAAGCGCACCATCGACGGGCTGCGCGGCAAGATCGAGCTCACGACCGTACCCGGCAAGGGCACGACCGCGACGCTGCGCCTGCCGCTCACCCTCGCCATCATCGAAGGCATGCTGATCCGCGTCGGCAACGGTCGCTACTCGATCCCGCTCTCGGCAGTCGAGGAGTGCGTCGAGCTGCCGGCGTCGGCCGACACCGCCTCACGCGGACGTTCCTTCCTCAGCATCCGTGACCAGCTGGTGCCGTTCCTGCGCCTGCGCGAAGTGTTCGGGACCACCGGCGAGGCCGACAGCCACCAGAAGGTGGTCATCGTCTCCTCGGGCGAGGGCCGCGTGGGCCTCGTGGTCGACCAGATCATCGGCAACACCCAGACGGTCATCAAGCAGCTGAGCAAGCTGCATTCGGGCCTCGACACGTTCTCGGGCGCCACCATCCTCGGCGACGGCGCGGTGGCCCTCATCCTCGATACCGCGCACCTCGTTTCCTACGGACAGGTGCACGAACAGCAACTCGCACAGCAACTGGGGAGGGCGGCATGAAGCCGACAACACCGATGCGCGCCCTGACCCTCCGCCTCGACGACGAACTCTTCGCCATCGAAGCCGGCAGAGTGCGCGAAATCCTCGACCTGGTGCCGGTCACCGAGGTGCCCAACGCCTCGCCGTTCGCCACCGGCCTCATCAATGTGCGGGGGCGCGTCGTGCCGCTGGCCAACCTCAAGGTGGCGTTCGGCATGCCGAACGCCGAGGCCGACAAGGATACCCGGATCGTCGTCATCGAGACCGAGATCGAGGGTGAGCCGACCGTGGTCGGCGTCCTCGCCGACAAGGTCTACGACGTCACCGACATCGAGCCTGCCGCCATCGAGGAAGCGCCGCGTGTCGGCATGCGCTGGCGGTCCGACTACGTGCGCGGCATCGGCAAACGCCAGGGCACCTTCATCATCATCCCCGATCTCGATCGGATTTTCGAAACTCAGGGCCGCAGAAGCGCCCCAATATCTGCCGCAGACGAAAGGATCGCGTCGTGAGACTGACCATCAAGACCAAACTGGCAGCGGTGTTTGCAACCGTTGTCGCTCTCTCGGGCGCGAGCATGTTCATGGCCATTCAGGGCCTGGGCACCATCAATGATGAGATGGCCCGCATCGTGAACGGCCCGGTGGAGCGCTCCGTTGTCGTCAAGGACATGCAGTATCAGCTCTCAGGATTGAGCGGCAACATCCGCAACATGATCCTCAGCACTGATGTAGCGGAAATGCAGGGCATCAAGGCGGATATGGACGCCGAGCTGGTGAAGCTCGGCGAAGAGGCTAACCGTCTCGCGGGCACCTTCGACACGCCGCAGTCCAATCAGGACATGCAGAGCATTATCCAGCGCCTCGGCGACTACGGCAACGCGCTGGCGCAGGCACAGGACCAGGCTCTCAAGAACTCCGGTTTTGAGGCATTCCAGGTGACGACGAGCGCCGGCAGCGCTGCGATCACCGCCCTTGAAGAGTCGCTCGGTAGCTACAAGGAAGTCCTTTCAACTCGCGCCGGCACAGGCGACCCAGCCGCTTTTGGTGCCTTCAAGGCAGCCAGCGAGCTGATGCTGCACGCTTCCGACGTCTTCCGGCAGCATCGCAACATCCTGCTTGCGGACACGAACCCTGCCAAGCAGGACGAGTGGCTGAACGATTTCTCGACAGCCCTTGCCTCCTTTCAGGACGAAACGGCTCAGTTCGGCCGTGCGGTGCCCTCGGCCGACGCTCAGATCGTCAACCGTGTGCGCGCCGACATCGACAATCTGATCGCCGCCATGGAGGCCGGCAATGCCATTTCGCTGCAGCGCTCGCAGTACCTGGCCTTTGAGCTGAACAACGACGTGGCCGGTCCGATTCGGCGGCAGGTCAGCGCTCTCATCGACGGCATTGTCGCCGCGAACGATGCTTCAATGAACGAGAGCGTCGCCGCCGCCACCGCGCTCTACGAGCAGACGCGTATGCTGCTGCTTGCCCTGCTGGCCGGCTCCGTGCTGATCGCGGCCGTCGCCGCAACCTGGATCGTCCTGTCGCTCACCCGGGCTCTCAATGGCGCTGTCGGCCTGGCCTCTGCCGTGGCCGCAGGTGACCTCAGCGCCAGCGCTGAAGCCAAGTCCGACGACGAAGTCGGCGATCTGGTGAAGACGCTCAACACCATGACCACCAAGCTGCGCGAAGTGGTCGGCGAAGTCACCTCCGCCGCCCGCAACGTCGCCTCCGGATCGCAGGAGCTTTCCGCCACCGCCGAACAGCTGAGCCAGGGCTCCACCGAACAGGCCTCTTCGACCGAGGAAGCCTCCGCTTCGATGGAAGAGATGGCCTCGATCATCAAGCAGTCCGCCGACAACGCCGGTCAGACCGAGAAGATCGCCCGCCAGTCCGCTTCCGACGCGACAGCCTCCGGCGAAGCGGTCGGTAACGCCGTCAATGCCATGCAGACCATCGCCGAAAAGATCATGGTGGTGCAGGAGATCGCCCGCCAGACCGACCTGCTGGCCCTCAATGCCGCGGTGGAAGCCGCCCGTGCCGGCGAACATGGCCGCGGTTTCGCCGTGGTCGCCTCCGAAGTGCGCAAGCTCGCCGAACGCAGCCAGGCTGCCGCCGCCGAAATCTCGAGCCTTTCGATCAACACCGTCAAGGCTGCCCGCGAGGCTGGGGACATGCTGAGCAAGCTGGTGCCCGACATCCAGCGCACCGCCGAACTGGTCGAGGAAATCTCGGCTGGCTCGCGTGAGCAGAATGCCGGCGCGGCGCAGATCAACACGGCCATCCAGCAGCTCGACAAGGTGACCCAGCAGAACACCTCGGCCGCCGAAGAGATGTCGGCGACCTCCGAGGAACTGGCCAGCCAGGCCGAGCAGCTGCAGTCGGCGATCAGTTACTTCCGCATCGACTCCAGCCAGCAGGCCCACGCGCCGGCCAACGACCGTGTACCGGCCAAGGGCAAGTCCACGAAGATCCGCGAGGAGCTCATGGTCAAGGCCCCGCACCTTACCCGCAAGGCGGCGCCCAAGCGTGCTGCCAGCGCCGGCGGCGGCTTCGACCTCGACCTCGACGCGCAGCAGGATGATCTCGACGCCGAGTTCTCCCGCCGCGGCGCCGCCTGACAGCTAAGCCGACCTCCGGCGGAAACCCGCCGGAGCAACCCTGCAGAATGTGATCCAACATCATGTCGACCCCTACAAATCGTCACGCCTTCTTCAGCACGATCGGCGGCAAGATTACGCTGATCCAGGTCATCTCCAGCCTGGGCATCGCCCTGCTGGTCGGTGGCATGGGCTATTTCGGCATGAGCCGCATGGCGGCCGACATGATGTCCATCAACGACGACCGCGTCGTACCGCTCCAGCAGTTGAAGCTGGTGGCGGATGCCTACGCGGTGAACATCGTCGACACGACCCACAAGCTGCGCAGCGGGACGCTGACCTGGGATGAGGCCGAGACCAGCGTCTCGGCCGCCAAGGAGGTCATCGCCGACAATTGGGGTGCCTACCTGAACACCTTCATGACCGACGACGAAAAGGCGCTGGTCGAGGGGGCGCAGGGATTGATGAAGGCGTCCGACACGAGCGTCGCCGTCCTCGAGGGTATCCTCGGGAGCCGCGACCTGCAGGCCCTCGATCGGTTCGCTGCGACCCAGCTGTATCCCGCCATCGACCCGACCTCGGGCGCCATCAGCGAACTCACCTCCTACCAGCTGAAGGCAGCCAACGACCTGCGCAGTGACAGCGGCGCCCTGTTTGGGATGCTGACGCTGGCAATCATCGCGGTGACCGTGCTGGCTGTCGCCGGATCGATCACCATGGTCACCCTGGTTACCCGTGCCATCAGGCGCAACCTCGACCAGGCGGTGGCATTGGCCAACGCGGTGGCCGTCGGGGACGTCACCGCCAAGGCAGACGTCCACTCCCGCGACGAAATCAAGGATCTGGTTGACAGCCTCAACACGATGACCGGGAACCTGCACGCCATAGCAGCCGATGCGGACAGGATCGCCGCCGGCGATCTGAGCATCGAGCCCAGGCCGCTGTCCGACAAGGACGTGCTGGGCCACTCGATGCTGCGGATGCTGCGCAACCTGCGCGTCTCGGCTTCGGTTGCCGACAGGATTGCCGGGGGCGACCTGACGACCGTGCCGGACGTCCAGTCGGACAAGGATGTGCTGGGCAACGCCCTGGCGCGCATGGTCGTGAGGCTGCGGGAAGTCATCGGCGACGCCTCGACCGCCGCCAACAACGTGGCCGCAGGCAGCCACCAGCTCTCGGCCACGGCGGATCAGTTGAGCCAGGGCGCCGTCGAGCAGGCCGCCTCGACCGAGGAAGCCTCCGCGTCGATGGAACAGATGACCGCGACCGTCAAGCAGTCGGCCGACAATGCCGGCCAGACCGAAAAGATCGCCCGCCAGTCGGCCGCCGACGCCATTGCCTCGGGCGCCGCCGTCAGCGATGCGGTCGCCGCCATGCAGACGATCGCCAGGAAGATCATGGTGGTGCAGGAAATCGCCCGCCAGACCGACCTCCTCGCGCTGAACGCCGCGGTGGAAGCCGCCCGGGCCGGCGAGCACGGCCGCGGTTTCGCCGTGGTTGCCTCCGAAGTCCGCAAGCTGGCCGAGCGCAGCCAGGCCGCAGCCGCCGAAATCTCGACGCTCAGCGACAACACGGTGGAGGCCGCCCAGTCGGCCGGCGCCATGCTGGCCAGGCTGGTGCCGGATATCCAGCGCACCGCCGAACTGGTCGAGGAGATCTCCGCCGGTGCCCGCGAGCAGAATGCCGGCGCCTCGCAGATCAACACCGCCATCCAGCAGCTCGACAAGGTGACCCAGCAGAACACCTCGGCCGCCGAGGAAATGTCGGCGACCTCCGAGGAACTGGCCAGCCAGGCCGAACAGCTGCAGTCGGCGATCAGCTTCTTCCGCATCGAAGCGGACGGTACCGCGGTCGCTGCCGCCATCCCCCCCAGGAAGACCGCAGCCAAGCGGCATGACCTCCGCGCCGAGGTGATGGCCAAGGCACCGCACATGAAGCCCGCCCGGTCCGCACGGGACGGCGGGTTTGAACTTGAACTCGACGATGCGCAGGATGAACTCGATAGCGAGTTCTCCCGCCGCAGCGCCGCCTGACGGAGAATTTTATGGCCGACAACGCGCAATACGTCACCCTGGGGCTGGACGGCGAGTTGTTCGCCGCCCCTATCGCGGTGGTACAGGAGATCCTCGACATGCAGCCCATTGCCCGCCTCCCGCAGGCGCCGGCGAACCTGCTCGGCATGACCGATGTGCGGGGTGAGGGCATCCCGGTGCTCGACCTGCGGCTGACGCTCGGCCTGCCTGCGGCCGAAGATACGCAGAACACCCGCATCGTCGTGCTGAAGCTCGATACGCCCAGCCGCACCATGACGGTGGGGCTCCGCACCGACCGGGTCTTCGAGGTGACGGTGCTCGACAGCGAAACGCTGGACCCGCCACCCAACGTCACCGGCGCCTGGCGCGAGCACGTCGTCGCCGGCATCGGCCGGCGCAACGGCGCCTTCGTCACCGTGCTCGACCTCAACCGCCTGCTGACACAGCACGAGCGGTCGCTGGCGAACGCCGCCTGATCAACCGCCCCGGAGTAGTTTAGTCTTGAGTACCAGGGCAGTAGCCGTCGCCTACGGCGAAGATTTTGACGATCACCTCAGCGCCATCGATTTCGGCCGCATCGCGCGCCTCGTCGAAAGCGAAGCCGGCATCAAGATGCCGCCCGGCAAGCGGCTCATGGTCGAAGGGCGGCTGCGCAAGCGCATGCGGGCGCTCGGCATCCCCACCTTTGCCGACTATTGCAACATGCTGTTCAAGCAGGGCGGGCTCGACCACGAGCTGACCTACCTGATCAACGCCGTCACCACCAACAAGACGGACTTCTTCCGCGAGCCGGAGCATTTCGACTTCCTGACGTCGGACATGGTGCCGAACCTCATCAAGCAGCGAAGCGAGCGCAACCCGCTACTCAAGCTCTGGAGCGCCGCTGCGTCGACTGGCGCCGAGGCCTACACGCTCTCCATGGTGCTGCGCGACCTGATGCTGGCGCGGCGCGATTTCCGCTTCGCCATTCTCGGCACCGACATCTCGACGCAGGTGCTGGCGCAGGGCCAGCGCGCCGTATACCCCGCCGAGATGATCGCCCCGGTGCCGGCGGCCCTGCAGGAGCGATACGTCCTGCACGCCCGCAAGCCCGGGCTGCGACCGGAAGTGCGGATGGCGCCCGAAATCCGGCGCCACGTGCAGTTTCAGCACCTCAACCTGATGGACACCACATATCCATTCGATCGCGACGTCGATGTAATCTTTCTTAGGAACGTTCTGATCTACTTCGAGAAGTCCGATCAGGCGACGGTGGTCGGGCGGCTGGTCGGGCATCTCAGGCCCGGCGGCTATCTGGTACTCGGGCACTCCGAGTCGATGATCGGCACCAGCCTTTCCGTCCGCCAGGTCGCGCCTGCCGTGTTCATGAAGTTGTGAGTTGAAGCCTGATGAGTGCCGAGGCCGCCGCCCCCCACCGCAAGATCCGCGTGCTCATCGTTGACGATTCGGCCTCGGTCCGCACCACGCTCTCCGACATCATCTCCTCCGACCCCGGCCTCGAGGTCATGGCGACTGCCGCCGACCCCTATATCGCCGTCGAGCGCATTCGCCAGGAAGTGCCGGACGTCATCTTTCTCGATCTCGAGATGCCGCGCATGGATGGGCTCACCTTCCTGCGCAAGATCATGTCGCAGCGCCCGATTCCCGTCGTCGTCTGCTCCTCGCTGACCGAGTCCGGCAGCGACAAGATGATGGAGGCGCTCGAGGCAGGCGCCGTCGACGTGGTGACCAAGCCGCGCATCGACACCGCGCAGTGGCTGCAGGACTCCTCGATGCGCATCTGCGACGCCGCCAAGGCCGCCGCGCATGCCAGGATGAAGGGCCGCACCAGGCCGCTCGCCGAATTCACAGTCGAAAAGAAGCTCACGGCCGACGCCGTGATCCCGCAGCGCAGCGCCTCTCGCGCCGCCGCTGCCGCAGCGACACTGCCGGTCACCGAGCCGATCATCTGCATCGGCGCCTCCACTGGCGGTACCGAGGCACTGCGCGAGGTGCTGGAACAGCTGCCCGCCAACTCGCCCGGCATCGTCATCGTGCAGCACATGCCCGAGCGCTTCACCCTTGCTTTCGCCCGCCGGCTCGACACCCTCTGCCATATGCAGGTGAAGGAGGCCGAGGATGGCGACGTGGTGCAGCAGGGCCGCGTCCTGATCGCGCCCGGCAATTTCCACATGGCGCTGCATCGCACCGGCAGCCGCTACACGGTCAACGTCGTGGATGGCCCCCATGTCTCGCGACACCGCCCGTCGGTCGATGTGCTGTTCCGCTCCGCCGCGCAGAACGCCGGCCGCAACGCCATGGGCATCCTGCTGACGGGCATGGGCGACGACGGCGCCCGCGGCCTGCTCGAGATGTTCGAGGCTGGCAGCCTCACGGTTGCCCAGGACGAGGCGAGCTCGGTGGTGTTCGGCATGCCCAAGGAGGCCATCGCCCTCGGCGCGGCGACCCGCATCCTGCCGTTGAAGCGTGTCTCCGCCGAAATCATCGCCTACGGGAGCCGGGCCCGATGAGCGCCGCCACCCAGCAGCAGCCGCCTGACCCAACGCCGGCGCGCCTGCTCGCCGCCGCCGAGGCGCTTGCCGAACCGCGTGACGCCATCGATGGCGCATTCGTGTCGGCCGGCGACAAGCTGGCCGAATGCGCCGGCATCCTGTCGCGCCTGACCGGCACCTTCGAGGCGCTGCCTGCCGCACTCGAAAGCCCCGAACTTTCCGCTGCCACCGACCGCCTGGCGCTGGTCGGGCGCCGGGCCCGCGCCATTGCTGATGCGCTCGCCACCGAGCAGGCCGACGTCGCTCGTCTCGTTCAGGTCGTGGCCTCCGCCGGGCACCCGATCGATGAGCTTCGCCGGCAGGTGAAGATGATGTCGATCGTCGCCATCAATGCCCGCGTCACCGCCGCCGGCATCGTCACCGACGTCGACGATTTCGACGTTTTCACCACCGACATCGCGAAACTCTCCGACACCGCCGCCGCGACGATTGCCGAGTTTGCCCGCACCTACCAGCAGCTTGCCGCCGCCGTGCGCGATGCAGCCAGTGCCCGCGGCACCTTCGAGACCACGCATCGCGCCACGCTGTCCGCGCTTGCCACCGAACTCGAGACCGGCCTCGCCGACGTGACCACACAGCGTCGCCGCTCGATCGAAATCAGCGCCGATACCGGCCGCACCTCGCGCGACATCGAGGCCCGCGTCGCTACCGCCGTGATGGCCCTGCAGGTCGGCGATGCGACGCGGCAGCGGGTCGAACATGTCGAGACTGCGCTGAGCGAGCTGGCCCAGGCCAACCCGGAAATCGTTCCTGCCATCGCCGAACTGCAGCGTCTGCAACTGATCTCGGCGCGCGAGTCGCTGTCGGCCGAAATGGCATCCGGCGAAGCGGCGCTTGGCGATCTCGCCCGCGACGCCACCCGTGCCCTCGCCCAGGTCCGCGATACCCATGGGGCAGGGGCCACCTCCGGCCTCGCTTCGCTGCAGGGCGCCCTGCAGAAGGCCGTAGTGGTGCTGCGCGGCTACGAGGTCGAGCGTGAAAAGCTCGACAAGGTCGCCAATGCCGTCGCCGACACCGTGCGCGTGCTGCTCGAGCATGTCGAGGCGGTGCAGGATGTCGAATACGAGATGCGCCTCGTATCGCTGAACGCTGCGGTGAAGTGCGCGCAGCTCGGCCCGCGTGGCCGGGCGCTCGACGTCATCTCGACCCAGCTTCGCGCCCTCACGGGCGAAACCGTCGTTTCCGCCAATGCCGCCGTCGAACGCCTCAACGAGGCGGCGTCGGTCGCCGCTGTCTTTACCGCCGCCACCGGCGAGCAAGCCGCTACCCGCGCCTCGGCGATGGAGCAGGAGGCCGTCAGCGGCCTCGAGCTGCTCGCTTCGATCGGGACCCGCATGGGAGGCGCGATGCGCGACCTCGACCGCGATGGCCCGACCATCGCCCGTCGCCTCACCCAGGCCATGCACGATTTCGGCCAGCACGACGGAATTTCCGAAGCCCTGAGCGACGTGGAGTTCACCCTCACCGAGCTGTCGGGCGATGGCGATGCGCCGGCCGACTATCTGGCAAGCCTGCGCAAACGCTACACCATGGACATGGAGCGCCGTATCCACGACGCCTTCATCGGCGCCCCGCCCTCGGCCCCCGAGCCCGCGCCGGAAGAAGCCAGCCTCGACGACCTGCTGTTCTAGCCAGTCGCTATTCAACCACTCGGTTGACAGGCGTCCCGGTCCGATATATTCAACCAGTACGTTATCAACGAAGTGGTTGAATTAAGGATCGCTCGATGCACACCATCACCTCCCGCGACGGCACCCGCATCGCCTACGACGTCTATGGTGCCGGTGAGCCGGTCATTCTCGTCGAAGGCGCGATGTGCGGCCGCCACTTCGGCGCGACCAACAAGCTCGCGGCCGAACTCGGCAAGCACTTCCGCGTCTACCACTACGACCGCCGCGCCCGCGGCGACTCCGGTCCCTCGACCGAAGCTCTGCGCCGAGACCATCCCGGGCGCGGGCCATGTCATCCTGCCGGGCCAGACCCACGAGGTGAAGGCCGAGGCCATCGCCCCCGAACTCGTCCGTTTCTTCTCGGGCGCCGCCGCCCGCATCGCCGCCTGAGGCCAAAATGACCGACCGCCTGTCCACCACGCTCTCGGCCCTCGCCGACCCCACCCGTCGCGGTATCCTCGCGCAACTGGCGCGCGGCGAAGCCACCGTCGGTGAACTCGCCGAGCCCTACGACATGTCGCTGGCCGCGGTCAGCAAGCACCTCAAGGTGCTGGAGCATGCCGGGCTGATCACGCGGGGCCGGGAGGCCCAGTGGCGCCCCTGCAGGCTCAAGGCGGCGCCGATGGCGGAAGTCGCCGACTGGGTCGGGGAGTATCGCCGCTTCTGGGAGCAGAGCCTTGACCGCCTGGAAGACTACCTGGCCGAACTGCAGAAGGGGGATCCCGGCGGCACGAAGAACTAGCCGCCGGCCCCTCCGCGAAAGATGCTTGGAGCAAACATCATCCCCTTCCGGCCGCTCCGGAAGGTCGCCGGCGAAGCCATGTCCGGACAGCCGCGGCACTGGTTCTTCACCTACTGGCGGTTCATCGAGGACCGCGACGGCATGGTTGCCTCCGGCATGGAAACGGGCATGATCCATGGCTTCGCCGTCATCGACACCATCCTCGCCGACCTTGTGAAGGCCTGACCGATGCTCCCCGAACTCGCCCTCGTCCCGGATGATCGCCGCCTCGAGATCGAGCGCGAGTTCGACGCCCCGCGCGACCTCGTGTGGAAAATGTTCGCCGACCCCTACCACCTCAGCCGCTGGTGGGGCCCGAAGGGCTTCACCAACCCGGTGGTCGAGATGGGTTTTCGCGAGGGCGGCCATTGGCACCACGTCATGCGCTCGCCCGACGGCCGCCGTAGGCGGTGGAGGGGGCGTCCGGGCGCCGCCTCTCACACTTTCCTGGTTAGGCCTTGACCCCCACCCCCGCCTTCCGACTCTATCGCCCCATGCTTGAGTCGCTCTTCGACACGCCCCCCCGCGACCCCGCCGACATCCTGCACACCGTGTTCGGCCACCGGGCCTTCCGCGGCCAGCAGGAGGATGTGGTGCGCCACGTCACCGGCGGCGGCGATGCGGTGGTGCTGTTCCCCACCGGCGCCGGCAAGTCGATGTGCTACCAGGTCCCGGCCATCGCGCGGGACGGTGTCGGCATCGTCGTCTCCCCGCTCATCGCGCTTATGCGCGACCAGGTCGAGGCCCTGCGCCAGGCCGGCGTCAACGCGGCAACCCTCAACTCCTCGATCTCGTCCGAGGAAAGCGCGAAAACCTTCCGCGACCTCAAGAACGGCAAGCTGCAGCTGCTCTACGTCGCGCCCGAACGCCTCGTGCTCCCCGGCTTCAAGGCGATGATGCAGGGCGTCAAGATCGCCCTCATCGCCATCGACGAGGCGCATTGCGTGTCCCAGTGGGGCCACGATTTCCGCCCCGAATACCGGCAGCTCGAGGGCCTCGCCGCGGATTATCCCGGCGTTCCCCGCATCGCGCTCACCGCCACCGCCGACCCGACCACCCGCGCCGATATCATCGAGCGGCTGGGCCTCGACACCGCCCGCGTCTTCACCACCAGCTTCGACCGGCCGAACATCTCCTATTCGATCGTCGAGCGCGACAATGCCCGCCAGCAGCTGAAAGCCTTCCTTGCCCGCCACAAGGGCAATTCCGGCATCGTCTACTGCCTCAGCCGCAAGAAGGTCGAGGATGTCGCCGAGTGGCTGAACAAGGAGGGCATCCGCGCCCTGCCATATCACGCCGGCATGCCCGCCCATGAGCGCAGCGCCAACCAGGACGCCTTCCTCAAGGAGGAGTCGCTCTGCCTCGTCGCCACGGTGGCGTTCGGCATGGGCATCGACAAGCCCGACGTCCGCTACGTCGCGCACATGGACCTGCCGTCCTCCATCGAGGCCTACTACCAGGAAACCGGCCGCGCCGGTCGCGACGGCCTGCCGGCCGAGGCGTGGATGTGCTACGGCATGACCGACGTCGCCCAGCGCCGCCGCATGATCGACGAGGGCAACGCCCCCGACGAGGTGAAGCGCGTCGAGCGGAGCAAGCTCAATGCCCTGCTCGGCGTCTGCGAAACCGCCGAGTGCCGCCGCAAGGCCATCCTCGCGCATTTCGGCGAGGCGCATCCGGGCAATTGCGGCTCCTGCGACAACTGCCTGTCGCCGGTCGATACCTGGGATGGCTCGGATGCCGCCATCAAGGCCATGGCGGCGATCTTCCGCACCGGCCAGCGCTTCGGCGTCACCCACATCATCGATGTGCTGCTCGGCAAGGAAACCGACAAGGTCACCCAGTTCGGCCATCAGGAGCAGCCGGTCTTCGGGCAGGGCAAGGACATGGACCAGCGCAGCTGGAACTCCGTCATCCGCCAGCTCACCGCCATGGGCCTGATCGTCGTCGACAACGCCTTCGGCGCGCTGCACCTGAGCGAAGAAGCCCGCCCGGTGTTCAAGGGCGAGCGCAAGGTCACCCTCCGCCGCGACCGCCCGCGCAAGGCCGCCGAAACCCGCCGCTCCCTGCAGAACGCCGTTGCGCTCCCGCCGGCCGCCCAAAGCCTGTTCGAGGCCCTCCGCACCGAACGCGCCGCCCTCGCCAAGGCCCAGGGGGTCCCGCCCTACGTCGTCTTCCACGACACCACGCTCCGCGCCATGGCCACCGACCGCCCCCAGACGATGGCGGAGCTGGGCACCATCTCCGGCGTGGGTGAAAGCAAGCTGAAACGCTACGGCGCAGAGTTTCTGGCGGTGCTGAAGGCGGCCGGGCGGGAGTGACGGCCTTCCCCTCCATGCGTCTCACACGTATGCAAATCTCATAGGGAGATCGAAGCGACGCAAATGAAAAACATCCAGGTTATCGATGGCGCGCTCAACGCGGCTTACAATATCTATGCAGCCTCCGATGAGCAGTTTGCGCTGATATTTCCCGACGGCGCCGATATTGAGTTCGTTGAGGACTTCATTGACCGAGTTGGCGAGGAAGTCGCCGGAGAGACTCTGGGTCCGCTTTGGGCCCGAAGGATCAACAAGCCAGATGTGGTCGGAATTCACGGCACGCTGTTCTATGAGCTTAGAGAAGCCAAGAAGAGGTACTATCCGAACAAGAGGTTCTCCGACGACGGCGCTTCCGGGCACTAACTTCCGAGCTTAGTGATTCAAGTACCCCGCGGCTTCGCCCGCGCCGTCGCCGCCGCTTCGAGCGGGTTCTCCGGCCAGTAGTGCCGCGGATACCGCCCCTTCAGGTCCTTCGCCACGTCCTTCCAGCTCCCCCGCCAGAAGCCGGGCAGATCGCGCGTCGTCTGGATCGGCCGGTGCGCGGGCGAGAGCAGCACCAGCAGCAGCGGCACCTTGCCGCCCGCCACCGACGGATGCCGGTCGAGCCCGAACAGCTCCTGCACCCGCACCTCCAGCGCCGGCCCGTTCTCCGCCCCATAGTCGATCGGCAGGTGTGACCCCGACGGCGCCGAAAAATGCGATGGCAGCAGTTTTTCAATCTCCTGCCGCCGCGCGTAGGGCAGCAGCCCCTCGAGCGCCGCGCCGAGATCGTCCGCGCCGACCTCGCTCAGCGCCGTCTTCCCCAGCACCGCCGCGACCAGCCACTCGACATTCGCCGCCAGCCCCGCATCCGACAGGTCCGGCCACTCCTCGCCCAGCGTGGCGCGCAGATACGTCGCCCGCGCCCGCAGCGCCTTCTGCTCCTTCGTCCACGGCAGCGCGTCGATCCCGAGCTCGGCGATGCCCGAAGCCAAGGCGCGTGCCGCCGCCTCGGCATCGGCCACCGCCACCGGCGCCTCGTCGAGCCGCAGCGCGCCGAGCCGCCGCACTCGCCGCGCTCGCACGCTGCGCGACGCCCGGTCGAAGCTCATCGCCACCTCGTCGACGATCTGCCCCGCGAACAGCGTCTCGATGGTCTCGCGGTCGATCCGCGCCGCCGCCCGGATCCGCCCGCTCGCCGCCGCCCCGGTGATATCTGTGACGACGAGATAATCGGCGGAGGCCAGCGCGTCGGTCTCCTCAAGCGCCGCCTGCCGCCCGTTGGCGAGCCGGAACTTGCCGCGACCACCGGCCCGCTGCGCCACCCGATCCGGATAGGCCCGCGCCAGGTGCCGCCCGACGTCGCCGCCCGACCCGGTATTGCCCACCAGCTGGGCCCAGCGCCGCGCCAGCCCATGCGCCTCGTCGGCGCGCTTGCCGCGCTCCCGGCCGAAGCGCTCCAGCCGGTGCACCAGGTCCACCCCGTCGCCGCCCAGCCCGCGCTCGCCCAGTACCACCGCGATCTGCGCCGCCGTCAGCGCATCGTCCTCGGCCGCAGCCCGGTGCACCATGTGCGCCAGCCGCGGATGCAGCGGCAGCTTCCCGAGCGCCTTGCCCTCGGGCGTGATCCGCCCATCCGCACCGATCGCTTCGAGCCCGCGCAGCAGCGCCACGGCCTCGGCCCAGGCCGGCTTCGGCGGCGGATCGAGAAACCGCAACTGCGCGGGATCGCTCACCCCCCAGCCCGCAAGGTCGAGCGCCAGGCCGCTGAGATCGGCCTCCAGCATTTCGGGGACATCGAACGCCGCCATCGCCGCATTCTGCCCCTCGCCCCACAGCCGATAGCAGACGCCCGGCTCGACGCGCCCGGCTCGGCCCCGCCGCTGCTCGGCCGCCGCCCGCGAAATCCGCCGCGTCTCCAGCACCGTCAGCCCCGTCGCCGGCTCGTAGGCCGGGGCCCGCCGGAAGCCGCTATCGACGACGATCCGCACCCCCTCGATGGTCAGCGACGTCTCGGCGATCGAGGTCGCCAGCACCACCTTGCGTTTTCCCGCCGGCGCCGGCGACACCGCCCGGTCCTGCTCCTCGGGCGACAATTGCCCATAAAGCGGCGTGATCTCCACATCCGCCGCCACCCGCCCCGCCAGCCGCTCCGCCGTGCGCGAGATCTCCGCCTGTCCCGGCAGGAACACCAGCGCCGACCCCGGCTGCGACCGCAGCGCCTCGAGCGTCACCGCCGCCACCTGCTCCTCGAGCCGCTGCGCCGGGTCGCGGTCGCGATAGAAAGTGTCGACCGGGAACGCCCGCCCCAGGCTCTCCACCACCGGCGCCTCGTCCATCAGCGCCGAAACCCTTGCCCCGTCGAGCGTCGCCGACATCACCACGATCCGCAGGTCCTCGCGCAGCGCCGCCGCATCGAGCGCCAGCGCCAGCCCCAGGTCAGCGTCGAGCGAGCGCTCGTGGAACTCGTCGAAGATCACCGCCGTGACGCCGGTCAGTTCCGGGTCATCGAGCAGCATCCGGGTGAACACGCCCTCGGTCACCACCTCGATCCGCGTCTTGCGCGACACCTTCGCATCGAGCCGCACCCGGTAGCCCACGGTCGCGCCAACCTCTTCGCCGAGCGACAGCGCCATCCGCCGCGCCGCCGCCCGTGCCGCCAGCCGCCGCGGCTCCAGCATCACGATCTTGCCGTCGCCCCGCCACGTCGCCGACAGCAGGGCAAGCGGCACCCGCGTCGTCTTGCCCGCCCCCGGCGGCGCCACCAGCACGGCAAACGGCCTCGCCTCCAGCACGTCGCGCAGGCGGGGCAGGGCGTCGTCGATGGGAAGCGGCGTCAGATCCATGGCGCCTCAATCGGTCAAAACCGGCCTCACCGCAAGTTCCGAGGTCGCCCCCTCTCCTCACCTACGCTAGGCGGCAAGCCTGTTCGCGCAGCGAGTTAGCGACGCTGAGGAGAGGGGGCAGGCGCGCAAGCGCCGTGTCTCGCCGCTAGGCGGCGCCGCCTGCTACGAGACGTTCTTCAGCAGGTCCAGCAGCGAACCGTCGAACGGGTCGGCGCCGCCCGGCGGCATCGCACCCGAGATAGCATTGCCCTTGGCCAGCGCCACTTCGCTCCAGCCGGTGACGATGGTGATGCCGCCGACCTTCTTGTCCGCCACGTACCACGGGGTGATGAGCGCGTTGAACTGGATCGGCTGGTTCGTGGTCGAGCTGCTAAAAGTCCGCTTGGTGCGGATCGTCTGGCCCCGCATGGCCCGTTCGTATTCGTCTTTCTGGTCGGGCGGCATGTTGGGCGTCAGCATCATCAGCGACTTGCCCACCACCTCGCGCTTCTCGATGAAGCGATGCGCCTTGAGCCAGAAGATCGAGCAATCCATCACGCGGAGCTTCTCGTCGAGCACCACGATGGGGGCCGGCATGTCGCCGACCAGTTCCTGCACCAGCTTCAACCGGCCCTGCACCTGCAGTTCGCGCTCCATCTCGCGCGTCACGTCACGCGAGAAGCCGAACAGTTCGGCCACCCGGCCGTTGACCATGCGCAGGTCGGCAATCGTCTCGATCACCCGGACCTGGCCGTCGCGACGCTCGATGCGCAGCCGGCAGTGGAAGCCCTTGCGGCCTTCCAGCGCCTGCGCAATGAGTGTCAGGAACTTGCCGCGGTCCTCCATGTGGTAGAGCTTGACCATCTCCTGCAGCGGAAGTGGTTCCTCGGTCGGCATCCAGCCGAACATCTCGCAGACGCGGTCCGACAGCACCACGGAGCCGGGAAAGATCACCTTCCACTGGCCGTAGCCCGAGCGGCTCTCGATCAGTTGCAGGGCGCGTTCGGTGTCGGCCACGGGCGGACCGATGTCGGTCTCCGCCAGCGAGTCGATCGAGTTCACGATAAGCTGTTTGTCGAACATGGCTCCTGCCAGCCGTCCCGCCTGCCGCAAGCTAGGCCCGGCATGGTTAAGTTTTGGTTGTCGGCCTTCCAATACGCCGCAGTTCGCTCAGCCGTGCCAGCGCCGCAGAGGCTCAGCCGCTTCCGCGGTGTGTCCGCGGGTCATCGCGAGGGCCAGCGCCTGGTCGGCCGGTATCGGCTGGCTGAACAGGTAGCCCTGCGCTTCGTCGCAGCCCTCCTCGGCGAGGAACAGCAGTTGCTCGAAGCTCTCCACGCCCTCCGCCGTCACCCGGATCTGCAGCGATCGGCCGAGCCCGACAATGGCCCGCACGATCGCCACCGAGCCGGGATTGTCCGGCAGCCCGGAAACGAACGAGCGGTCGATCTTCACCTTGTCGAAGTCGAAGCGCTGCAGGTAGCTCAGCGACGAATAGCCGGTGCCGAAATCGTCGAGCGCCACGCGCACGCCCATCGCGTGGATCTCCTCCAGCATGGCGATGGCGCCGCTTGTCTGGTCCAGCAGCACGGACTCGGTGATCTCGAGTTCCAGTCGGGCCGGGTCGAGCCCGCTCTGCGCCAGCGCGCCACGCACTGCCACGCTCACCGGGCCGGATTTGAACTGCACCGGCGACAGGTTGACTGCGAGCCCGATGCCGTCCGGCCAGTGCACCGCCTCGGCAGTGGCCCGGCGCAGCACGAAGGCGCCGATTTCATCGATCAGCCCGCTTTCCTCGGCCAGCGGAATGAACACCGCCGGCGATACCGGGCCCCGGGTCGGGCTGGTCCAGCGCAGCAGCGCCTCGAAGCCAACCAGCCGGTTGCTCGCCACGTCGATCTGCGGCTGGTAGACGATGCTGAGCTCGTTGCGGCCGATGGCGCTGGCCAGCTCGCGCTTCATCTCACGGCGCTCGCGTAGCGCGTGGTCCATCTCCAGCTCGAAGAAGCGGAAGTTGCGGCCGTTCTCGGCCTTTACCCGGTAGAGCGCGATGTCGGCCTGATGCAGCAGCATGTCGGCGTCCCGGTCGGCGCTGCACGCCAGGGCGATGCCGATGCTGGCGCCGATTTCCACCGTCTCGCCATCGATCTGGTAGGGCGAGGAGATCGCCCGGATGATCGAGCGTGCCGTCGTGGCGGCCTGTTCGGGGTCATCGATCCGCATGAACAGCGCGAACTCGTCGCCGCCCAGCCGCCCGACGAAGCCGCCGCTGCCGGCTGCCTCGAGCCGCAGCGCCACTTCGCGCAGCAGCGTGTCGCCGGCAAGGTGCCCGAGCGTATCGTTGATGAGCTTGAAATCGTCGAGGTCCACCGACATCACCACGAGGCTGCGGCTCTCGCCTGTGTCGGCGAGGCTGCGGCCCAGTTCGTCGTGAAAATGCAGCCGGTTCGGCAGCCCGGTCAGCGAGTCGTGACGGGCGAGGTGCGCGATCTGCTCCTGCGCCCGCCGCCGCTCGGTCACGTCGCGGAAAAAGATGATGAGCCCCGCGCTTGAGCCATAGGCCTGCACTTCCAGCCACGCTCCGGCGCTCGGCAGATAGTCCTCGAAGGCAATGCTGCGCTGCTCCTGCATGGCCTGCCGGTAGCGCACCATGAATGGTTCGGCCTCGCGGGGGGCGATCAGGTCGCGAAAGTCGCCACCGACGGCGGGCCCGTCCGCCGGGAAGAACGCTGCGGCGCGCCGGTTCATGTAGGTGATGCGCCAGTCGCCATCGACGCTGACCACGCTGTCCATGGTGCTTTCGAGCACGTTCGACAGGCGGCGGGCGGCGGCCGCCACCTCGACCTCGTTGCGCTTGGCCTCGGTCACGTCGCGCGACAGGGCGAGCAGGCGGGTCACCTTGCCTTCGGCATTCGGCACCGGCGAGATCGAGAGGTCCCACCACCGTGGCTTGCCGAGCGCAGTCGGGCCGTAGAGGGTGCGTCGCACCGACTGTCCATTGCGCGCCTCGCCGATGGCGTAGCGCACAGCCGGGGCGACATCGGCCGGCCAGAAGCTGTCATAGGGCCGGCCGGCAATCGCGGCGAAGTCGCTGACTTCCATGATCCTGAGGCCGGGACCGTTCATGAAAACCAGCGTGCCGTCGGGATCGAGGACCTCGACCGCCATGTCGGAGCTTTCGAGGATCGAGCGGGAAAACTCCTCGGACTCCCGCAGCGCCGTCTCGGCCAGCTTGCGGTCATGTACGTCTTCGAGCGTTCCGTACCAGAGCTTCGTCCTGCCCTCGGCGTCCCGCGTCGCGGCCGCCCTCGCCCGCATCCAGCGATACTGGCCGCCGGTCAGCCGCACCCGGTACTCGATATCGACCGGCTCGCCGGAGCCGAGGTGCGCCCTCCACACCGACATCGTGCGGTCGATGTCCTCGGGATGCAGCGCCTTCAGCCAGCCGGCGCCGAACGTCTCCTCGGCGGTCATCCCCATCAGTTCGAGCCAGCGCGGCCCGACTTCGATGATGCTGCCATCGGGCCCCGCCACCCATGGAATCTCGGGGTTGAGGTCGATGGCCGTGCGGTAGTGCATGACGCTGTCGCGCAGTGCCTGCTCGGTCTCCACCGCCTGCGTCACATCCTGGGTGATGATCTGCAGCCGGCTCGCCGGCACTGTACGGTCGAGCGGAAAGTAGGTGGCGCTCATGAGGCGCGAGCCGGTCTCCGGCGTGCTCCGCAACTGCATGGTGCCCGAGCCGCCGCGCGCGGCGGCAGCGAGCAGCCGTCGCTTCACCCGGCGCCGATCGGCCGGGTCGATGCGCTGCAGCATGTCGGCGAGCGGCGCGGGCGGGCGGGTGGGTCGCCGGCTGCCCCCCATGTGATGAATCAGGTCTTCCTCGACCTGCCAGGTCCATACCGACACGCCGGCTGCCTCGCCGAGGCGGCGCAGGGTTTCTCCCGAAACCTCCGTGCTCACCCCATCCGACGCGACAGCCTTGTGCGGCTCCAGATCTTTCGGCGTTCCGCCAGTCCTGCGCATGCCAACTCCGCCCATATGCCGGATGCTAGGCTTGTGCTCACCGCCAAATCATTAACCCGGGAGCGTCCAACTGAGGTAAATCCCGCCGTCAGGGCTGGTGGTTAACCGCCAGTAATCGGCCGATCAGCTATTGGCCCACTCGCCCTTGCGTAGCACCGGAACCTTGCTGCCGTCAGCTTTGATGCCGTCGATGTCAAGTTCGCCCGAGCCGATCATCCAGTCGATATGGATCAGGCTCTTGTTGCCGCCGCGCGCCGCAATCTCGTCGGGGCTCATCTTCGTGCCATTGACGAAACAATCGGCGTAGCACTGGCCGAGCGCGATGTGGCAGGCGGCATTTTCGTCGAACAGCGTGTTGTAGAACAGCACCCCGGACTTGCTGATCGGCGACGAGTGCGGCACCAGCGCCACCTCGCCCAGCCGCCGCGCGCCTTCGTCGGTGTCGAGCACCTTGCTGAGCACCGCCTCGCCCTTGGAGGCCTTGGCCGACACGATCCGGCCGGCCTCGAAGCGCACCTCCATGTCCGCGATCAGCGTGCCGTTGTGGCTCAGCGGCTTGGTCGAGCGCACATAGCCTTCCACCCGGTCCTTGTGCGGGGTGGTGAACACCTCCTCGGTCGGGATGTTCGGGTTGCAGGTGATGCCGTTCTTGGCCTCCGACGCGCCACCCTTCCAGCGGTGCTCGTCGGCGAGCCCGATGGTGAGGTCGGTGCCCGGCCCGGTATAATGCAGGGCGGAGAACTGCTGCCCGTTGAGCCAGGTCCAGCGCGCCTTGAGGTTGGCATTGTGCTGCTTCCAGGCCCCGATCGGGTCGTCGACATCCACCCGGCTTGCCGCGAAGATCGCGTCGGCCAGCTTCCGGACCGCCGTATCCTCGTCGTCGTTCGGAAACACCAGCTTGGCCCAGGCCGGGTTGGGGTAGGAGACGATGTTCCAGTTGATGTCGAAGCCGGTGATCTTCTCGAGCGCCGGCCGGTAGGCCATCGAGGTCGCCCGGTTGGCGCGCGCCACCTTGTCGGGGTCCTCCTTGGCCAGCATCATCGGATTGTCGCCAGAAATCGCGAGGCGCGCGGCGTTGTTGCCGAAGGCCTTCGCCATGCCCTCATACAGCCAGGCCGGGGCCCGGTCGAAGCTCTCCGACGGGGCGTTGCGGTAGCGGGCCAGCGTGATCTCCTCGTCCGAGAAAATCGGCTGCACCAGCCCGGCGCCGGCCTTGTAGGCATGCTCGGCGATCCGGCGCACCAGCGGCAGCGCCGACATCGGCGCGGTCAGGATCAGGTCCTGCCCCGGCTGCAGCTGCAACCCCACCTTGATCGCCACTTCGGCGAGCTTGTCGAGCTTGACGGGATCGATGGGGTTGCTGCTGGCCATGGGGGAGACTCTGCGTATCATGCGGTTGGGGCCGTATGAGTAGCCAGCCGAACGCAGGATGGCTAGCCGGTGGAGGCTCACAACTGGAGTCGCGGCGGGAGGGCAATCGAGTTCGGCGATATTGTCCGCTGATCACCTCCCGCCCTTGCGGGGGAGGTAGCGTCGCTAGCCCGGAAATCTCACACTGAGGGGTGCATCGGGGCTCTGAATCTGAGATAATTCCTATGAAACAACGGGTTATCGGATAGCAGAGGAGTTCCCCGATGCCGACAGAGTGTAACGCGAAGTCGTT